>Ga0209685_1000212_pt1 | contig 47298 bp, 52 predicted proteins | sample SaaInlV_DNA_120m_FD_184685 | JGI IMG/M metagenome (GOLD analysis project Ga0209685, IMG submission 184685) | Marine microbial communities from expanding oxygen minimum zones in the Saanich Inlet - SI075_LV_DNA_120m (SPAdes) (version 2) | ecosystem: Environmental > Aquatic > Marine > Unclassified... | reverse complement strand
GTTGGTTCAGGCTCTGGTGTTGGTTCAGGCTCTGGTGTTGGTTCAGGCTCTGGTGTTGGTTCAGGCTCTGGTGTTGGTTCAGGCTCTGGTGTTGGTTCAGGCTCTGGTGTTGGTTCAGGCTCTGGTTTAGTTCTAGAGTCAAATTCAGATAAAATATCTTCTGCATCGTTTAATTTTTTATTAGTACTCAATTTGAAATTCCTACAATTACAAAAGAACTTTAGCGTTTATTTAATTTTTCAGGTGTTTTCCTTGCAAATAGTCATCAAATAATTTTTCAAGATCATCATCATTAGTACATTTTTTGATTTGTTCAACTAAAGCAGGTTCTTCAATTTCATAACAATTCATCATATCTTGGGAATCTTTGAAAACCAACATAGCTTTATTTTTAAAAATACAATGATAGAGTTTTTCTTGTATCATTTTATCAGGATTAAAATTTACTCCATTTTCATCAGCAGATACAGGATAATCCATGATGAGGGTAATTTGTCTCAATATTTAGATATTAACTTGTATCTCAACCACCAATTTTATGAAATAATAAAGCAAGATCAATAAATTCAAAAATTATTAATTCTAAAATATAATACAGGTATTTGAAAATGTTAGAAAGTAGTATTGAATTTATCAAATGTATAAAGTGTAATGGAGAATTAGATGTAGAGATTTACAAAAATAATACTGAAATTGATGAAGGGGTTTTGAAATGTAAAAAATGTCAACTAGTATTTCCAATTATTGACAAAATTCCAATTATGTTTATTGATTTTCAAAAATATCTTTCAGAACATAAAATGTTAAGTGGAAAATTATACAGATTATCATTAACTAAACAAATGAAAGATTTTTTAAAAAATTCATTAAATAATTTAAACTGGAATAAAATAGATAAAACATCATTAGAAGAAAGATGGTCAAAAATTTATGAAAATAATAAAAATACTAAATTTTATAAATTAATTAAATCCCATATAGAGTCAATTCCCAAATCAAAATTAATTTTAGAATACGGTTGTTCAATTGGAATTATAACTACACATAGTTCAAAATCAAGTGAAACAGTTTTTGGGATTGATAAATCTTTTAGTGCAATTCAAATTGCAAGAAAAAATAAAAAAAAGAATGTAGAATATGTAGTATCAGATTTTAAACACAATCCATTTTTGAATACTAGATTTGATTTAATCATAGCACTAAATGTATTAGAATTAATGGAACCAGATATTTTATTGAAACAAATTTCAAAACAAATTTCATCAGGACATGTCATAATTTCTGATCCATATGATTTTGAACGTGGAGATAATTCTGTAAGAAATCCTATGAATGAAATTGCATTACGAAAAAAATTAAAAAATTTAAAATTTAAAATTACATCTAAAACAAAAACACCATCAAACATACAATGGAACTTAAAACTGTATGATAGAGCAAGTCTAAATTATAAAGTAGATGTGGTAATCGCTAAAAAAGAAAAAGTATAGAAATTTTACCAAATACACAATATAGTAATAATCAAAATAATGAAGAACAATATTGGGAAGAGTAATTTTCCACATAGATTTTGATTATTTTTATGCCCAATGCGAAGAAGTTAGAACTCCAGAATTAAAAACAAAGCCAGTCTGTGTTTGTGTATTTTCAGATAGAGGTGGGGATAGTGGTGCAATTGCAACTGCAAACTATACAGCAAGAAAATACGGAGTAAAATCAGGAATTCCAATATCATTTGCAAAAAAGAGGCTTGAAGAAAGAAAAGATGCAGTGTTCTTACCAGTAGATTTTGAATATTATTCTGAAATGACGGAAAAAGCAATGGAGATAATGAAAAAAAATGCAGATATTTTCGAATATGTTGGAAGGGACGAAGCATACTTGGACGTTACAAAAAGAGTGGAAGAAAATTTTACAAAAGCAAGTCACCTTGCCCAACAAATTAAAAATTCCATTAGAACCAAAATAAAATTAAGTTGCTCCATAGGAGTTTCTCCAAATAAATTAATTTCCAAGATAGCATCAGATTATCAAAAACCAGATGGTCTCACGGTTGTAGATCCAGACAAAATTGAACAATTTTTGGATCCATTAAAAATTAGAACAATTCCAGGTATTGGTAAAAAAACTGAAGAGAGGTTTAATGAAATGAATATGAAAACAATTGAAGATTTAAAAAAATTAGATGTATTTACACTAAATAAAGAATTTGGAAGAAAAAGTGGGACGTATATTTACAATGCAATTAGAGGAATAAATAATGACCCAGTAAAAGTGAAAGAAGAAAGTACACAGTATAGTAAAATAACTACTTTAAAAAAAGATTCAAAAGATTATGAATTTCTTTTAGAAAATTTAAAAGAATTATGTAAACAAGTGTACGATGTAACTAAAAAAAATAATAAAATGTTTAAGTCAATTGGAATATATTTTGTACAATCAGATTTGACAAACAAATCAAAGTCAAGAATGTTAAAAAATCCAATAAATAATTTGGAAGGATTACAAAAAAATATACAGCAATTACTAGCAGATGTTTTAGAAAATCAAACAATTACAATTAGAAGATTAGGGGTAAAAGTTGCAGATTTTTCAGAAATTGAAGGGCAAAGAGACATTACAAACTATTTTTAACATTAAAAAATTTAATTTTTAGTATCTTTAGATTCTAATTTTTTTAGACGTCGAGATTCGATTACAATAACGACTAAAATGAAAGCAAATAACCAAGGTAAAAACATAATTTCACCTGCAATTTTATGATATTCCTCCCATGCCACAGGGTCAGTTGTAACTTTGAGTGCGTACCAAGATAATGAAAAGATACGAATTAGATTAACAACTATAGTTCCAACAATACCTAAAATAAAATAAATTATTTTACGATTTCTAGGGATGTTCATTTTTAACATAAATGCTCCAATTACTAATGAAAAAATAATAATACTATGAACACCTGCAGATGGCCAAAATACCTGAAGAGCCATAGAACCATGATCACCTCGTAAGAACATAATATTGTCTCTAGCAACTGCAGTTCCAATATCAAGCAAAGAAATTATCCAAACATTTGCTTGGACAAAATATGGGACAACGTATTGTAATGGACCAAGTGTATCATATGGAAAGAACGCATCTAATGAAAGAATTATTGCAGTACCAGTCAAAAATATAGGACCAGCAGGAGCAATTCTAATCCAACGTTTACCAAAGAAGATAGTTAATGCTACAACAATAAAAATAGACATTACAATAAAGTCCCACATCCAAGTCCAAGAATAAATTAATTGTACATCAAATTGTGTTGCAGATTCAATAAGGTATTCACGAAAACCAAATTCTAATGAAAGTAAATAAAGAATAGTAGCTAATGCTAGAGGGACTACGGCCAATAATCGTTTTTTAGAAATAACAATTTTGAGACCTATTAATTCAGCAACAACAAAGACTAACGCAAAAAAATAACCACCACGGCCTTCATTCCAACTCCAAGCAATTGAATCAGGAAATGCAATCATTGCAAAAAGAATTGGACTAGAAATAATAAAAATTCCAAAAATAAGATTCCAATTCTGCATGTATCTTAATTTAAAAATGCTAAATAAATATCTGGACGTTACAACAAGAAGGTTAATGATTTAAAGGATAAATGGGGAATAGAAAATTAATAAAACTAATCTTCTATTTCATCGACATCAGGATCTCTCCTGCTAGGTCTGATTGGAATATACATTACTGTCACAACAAATAATGAATTATCTAGCAGATACAGTCCAAGGTCATAAAAATTCACCTAAGTGGTAATTTCTAATCAATTAGGACTGAAAATTAATTTTACATTCAATTTTGAGGGACTTTATTGTTGTAAAAAAAGTAATTATTAGAATAGCAATAGCAATTATTCTCAAAGGAGTTTCATAATTAGTAAGAAATGCAGTGGCAGTGGCCCCAACAGAACCAAATGTAGAGATCACTGCAAATCCAACAGGACCACAGCTGCAAGCACCAGCAACAGAACCAACAATAGAACCAACAATACTTCCACTCATTTTTTGTTTTGAGCTTTTAAGATTAATTATTCTAAATAAGTTCATAGGAATTACTAAGGCAGATAATGCAGAAATAGCAGTGATTAGAAAAAATCCAAATTCAGTTCCAGAAGGAATATGAGTTACAAAATAAGGTTCTAAGAAAATATACTCAGATATAATTAATAACACAACCATCATAGATGAAAAAATTATCATAGATAAAAAAAGAAATTTAAAATTTTGAAAAACAAGTTTAGTGATTTTTATCATTATACCATAGAATCCATAATTCTTTGAAATACAGAAAATGGTTGTGCACCAGCAATTTGTTTTTGATCATCAGGTCCAACTATAAAGAAACCAGGAGTTCCTCTAACACCATTATCTCTTGCTTGTTGAGAATTATACTGAATACGTTTAGAATATTTTTCAGAATCAAGACATTCATTAAACAATTCCATATCAAGATCTAAATTAAATGCAAAAGCCTTTAGTCGTTCAGAATTTACCCAACCGCTATCAATTTTAGATTCTTGTGAAGTGTAAAGTGAATTATGATATTCCCAATATTTTCCCTGATCATCTGCACAATATGTTGCTTGAGAAGCTTTTGGAGAATCTTTACCTAAAAATGCAAAATCAACGAAAACTAAATTTGCTTTTCCAGTTTCAATATAATCACGCATAATCATAGGTTTAGTATTATGAAACCAATTGTAACATTGATGGCATTGATAATCACCAAATTCAACAATAGTAATTGGAGCTAAAGGATTACCCAAAATTGGAGAGCCCATAGCAGTAGAAATATCTCCATGAGTTCTAGCCATATCAAGGTCGTATGTTTCTGAAGGAGAAGAAGCAAAAGATGCAATACTAATAATTATAGATATTACAACAATACCTAAAATTGCACCTTTTTTATTCATGATTCAAAATAAAAAATATGAGTTAAAAAACTTATTCCAAATTGCGAGATGGTTTTCTTCTTAACAAACTTACAAATTTATCAATTATTGTATCAATTGGACATACATCACAAGGAATTGTAGATGAATGAGTAGCAAGATGTTCATTAAATTTTTCACGAGATTTTAAAATTAGATCACATCTCTCACAATAAATTTTTGTGGGATTAGAATCAAAAGATTTTTTCACAATAAATTATTAGAATTATTATTTATAAAGATCATGTAAAAAATCAAACAAAAAAGATATCAAATGAATTTAAAAAAATCTAAAAATTTACAGATAATGCATTCTCATATGGACATTAAGTTCAACCTGATATTGAGTGATAAAGCCACAGTGAGTACATGAAAACATATCATTTTGTTGTTTTTCAGAATTTGGAGTCAATATTTTACCAGTTATAGAAGTGATATGGATTAAATCATTATTTGAGATTACAGCAAAATTAGAACTCTCATCAATAGAGTCAAAATATTCCTTAATTGCAGATATGACTATTTCAACATCCAAAATCTCATCATCAAATTTAGATAAAGTGAATTGACGGTTTTTTAAAGTTGGAATTGCTTCAACTTTATCTGCAACATAAACAAGTAATTCATTTTGAATAGATGAAACATCCTTGCAATCAATTGTAAGCATAAAATTACAAAGATTAGTCAATATTTTAGTCTAACAGTGATTTGAAAATCATTATTATGGATTAAAATTACAAATGAAACAGATTGGGTAATTCAGAGACTTTTGGAGTTGAAAAAGGACACGGTGAAAAAATTATAACGTGGTTAAACAAACAAGCAAAATTACAAAATAACAAACTAGAAGCAAGATTATACAATTATGAAATTTCAACTAAAAATTTTGGAGATTTTGAAATGTTTTCATGGATGGGAGATGTTCAAATTGCAAGAAAAATGATCATCAAGGCCAGTAAAAAATTCAAGGTTAAAGTTATCGAAGGAGGGTATAAGCCAAAAGAAAAATTGATTAAAATGAAAAAATTTGACTTTGCTAAAGTAAAAAAAGGTGATAAAACAATAGGACAGTTAGAATTTGCAGTATCAAGATTTGGAAATGCACAATGGGAAATTCAAGATGAAGAAAGACATTAGAAATTACGGAAAGGAAATTTAATGAAAATAGGAATTATAGGAATTGGAATGTTAGGAAATGCAGTGGCATTGCATTTACTTGATTCAGGATTTGATGTTACAGTGTATAATAGAACAAAAGAAAAAACTAACCAAGTAAAACAAAAAGGTGCAAAGATTGTAACATCACCAAAAATAATGGCAAAAAATGTAGAATTGATAATAACTATAGTAAAAGATGCAAAAGCTGTAAGGGATGTAATATTTGGAAAAGATGGAATTATTGAAAGTCAAAATAAAAAATTGATTATTGCAGATATGAGTACAATTGATCCAGTAGAGTCAAAAAATATTGCAAAAGAACTTCAACAACATCAGATAGAAAAATTAGAAATTCCAGTAATGGGAGGACCAAATGTTGCAATAAATGGAGAGTTAGTTATGATGGTATCAGGTAAAAAAAATAATTTTGAGTATTGTAAAAAAATATTTGAAAAAATTGCAAACAAAGTATTATTTCTAGGAGAACAAGGAGTAGCAAATTCAATTAAACTTGCAATGAATTTACAAATTACAATGCTAGCATTGGCATTATCTGAAGGAATTACATTAGTGAAAAAAGCAAATGTTGATCCAAAAATATTTTTAGAAGTTTTAAACTCAACGTATTTCAAAACAGGTATGAGTGAAAAAAAAGCATTCAAAATGATTGATGGAGGTTATGATGCAACATTTACCTTGGCAAATTTGAAAAAAGATATTACAACTATGACAAATGCAGCTAAAGAATTAGACATAAAATTACCAATGATAACAAAAGCAGAAGAAATTTACGAAAATGCCGTAAAAGAAGGATTAGGAGATAGAGACTATACCGAAATTATAGAATATATTAAAAAAATCAATAATTTATGATAAATTGATTCATGAAATGACAAGTAACACAAATTCTATAAACTATGAAAATAAGATGAGAGTGTGAGATTAGATTCAAAAATAGCTATTGTCACGGGGGCATCAAGTGAAATAGGCAAAGGTATTGTAAAACGATTTGTAAATGAAGGTGCAAAAGTAGTTTTAATTGCAAGAAATTTAGATGAATTGGAAAAAGCAAGAAAAGAGATTGGTCATGAAGAACAAACAACATCAGTGATATGTGATGTAACAGAAGAGGCACAAACAGTTCAAGCAATTAATCAAATTATGGATACGTATGGTAAAATTGATATTTTAGTAAATAATGCAGGTACAATTAATGATCCAAAACATTTTCATCAAATGGAAGATTCTGAAATAAAAAAATTACTTGATGTAAATTTGTTAGGAGTATTTCACATGACAAAAAGTGTGTTAAACAAAATGTTAGATGTAAAAAAAGGAACAATTATCAACATAGGATCTATTTCAAGTGAAAGAGCAATTCCACGTGTTCATTTGGCAGTGTATTCTTCAACAAAAGCTGCAATCTCAATGTTCACAAAATCAATTGCAGTAGAATATGCAAGAAAAAATATTAGATGTAATTGTATTAATCCTGGAATAATTAATTCAGGAATGATTAAACCATATTTAGATGATCCTCAAGCAAGAAAAATTTTAGAAGAAAAATCACCACTTGCAAGAATAGGAGAACCAGAAGATGTTGCAAATGCAGTACTCTATTTAGCATCAGATGAAGCAAATTGGGTAACAGGTACAATTCTAAACATCGATGGTGGAAAATCAGCTGCAGAATAAGAATACAAATTATGTAACATTTGAGAAACTAGTAATTTTTTCAATATTTGAGAACAGATTTATTTTTTTTCAAATATCTGCGATAAGAGAGTCCAGTTACAAGCATTACAATTCCAGTAATTAATCCCCACATAGCAAAAGAGTTAAGATCAAATTCAGACATAATTTAGAATATAATTTGAAACATCTAAAGTTTAGGATTTCAGGAATGGATTAAATAATTTACCTTAGAACAAGTCTGAAACATCTAAATAGATTTGACATTGACAAGATTTATGCCTGAATTTAGATGCGAAGATTGTGGAAAACGTCTATTTCATGAAAATGAGACAACGTTAGAAATTGAAAAAACAGTTCATTCAAAATTCTGTAGAAAAACAAAAGGAGAAACACATAGCTTTATGCATAGAGATCTAGCACATATGGAAACTTTTGATGTAGAAAGAGAAAATGACACCACAGGTAATCCAGTACTTAAAAAATAAATTTTAAATCATACCTCAAAATTATATCCTAGAGAATTATCATGAAATTTAATTGGTTGAAGAGTATCATTATGATTTAGTTGTAGTAGGGGCAGGTCCAGCTGGGTCATCAGCAGCATTTGCAGCTGCAAAAAATGGAATTAAAGTGGCGTTACTTGAAAAAGAAAACTCAATTGCAGAAACAGTTAGAACAAGTGGCGTTACGTGGATTGAGAGTATCAAGGAGTTTGGAATTCCAGAAGATTGTTTTAATCCAATTAAAAATTTCTCATTTGTTTCACCAAATAATGAAGTTACCATAAGTGATTCAATTGCAACTGCAGCAGTATTAGATGTAAGAAAAACATATCGATGGTTGGCAAAAGAAGCAGAAAAAGTAGGAGTAGATGTTTTTGTAAAAATGAACATAAATGAAGTTATAAAAAATAAAGAGAATGATATTGTAGGAGTAAGTGGTGTAGGACCAAATGGAAAAGCAATATTTCATTCCAAAGTAATTATTGATGCTACAGGATTTTCTTCAATAATTTCCAAAGCAATGGGTTTTGTTACACAGTGGGAAAGATTTGGAGCAGGTGCAGAATATGAAGCAAAAGTTGAAAATGTTGATTCTGAAACATGGTGGTTGATGGTAGGGCAAGAGTACACTCCTGCAGGTTATGCATGGATTTTTCCATTAGGGAATAATATTGTTAGAATTGGAGTTGGAGTAGGTAAACCAGAATCAGATGTTGATCCAACTCAAAGACTAAAAGAAATAATAGAAAAAAAGTTAGGCCCAATTAAAAAATTAGGAAAAATTACTCCAATAGAATTCCATTATGGTTTAATTCCAAATGATGGGTTATCAAGAAAAACGGTTTTTAATAATTTAATTTTAGTTGGAGATTCTGCAGGACAAGCAAATCCACTAGTGTTAGAAGGTATCAGATATGCGATAAAATTTGGCAGAGTTGCAGGTAAAGTTGTAGCAGATGCAATAAAAAATGAAAAAACAAATGAAAGTGCACTATACCCATATGAAGAGAATTGGAGAAAAGCAATTGAGTCAAAAATTAAATCTGCAGGAAAAGTTCAAGATAGATGGATTGGTTTATCAGATAAGGAATGGGATAGAGAATTAGATATAATCAAAGAATTGAAAACAGAAGAATTTTTGGATTTTATTAAAGCAGAGTTTGGGTTATCAAATATGTTAAAACTAGCATTAAGTCATCCCAAATTAGCAGTAAGACAACTTTTCAATTTAGTAAAAGGGAAATAATTTATTTAAAAAAAATCATGCCGTAGCAACTACATAGGTGTAGAAGCTAGGCACAATTCTAGGCACAGATATGGCATGGTTGGTCGGTTTGGACATACATAATGAATGAAGTTGTTTGAGTCAATGTAGATTGTAGATTACAAATCATGTAATAGTTGTTGAAACAATGGGAGTGTTTTGTTGCTTCAAGTGACTCATTATAATTTCTACAAGATATGTCAAACAATTTCTTTTCAAAATAATTTATCAAAAATTAGTTATAAGCAACGCGTAGAATTTATTCGAATCAATGATCAGTATCAAGAAGATTATAATTAAATGAATAATTTTAAAACATGTGGATAAAGTAAGAGAAAAATTTGATGATTGGGCAGAGAATGGAAAAGCAGAATCAATGGAAAAAGAACATGGAAAAAATGTATTAAAATTTTTGAATAAAATTTCTTTTAACAAACCTTTTTCATTTTTAGATGTTGGATGTGGGAATGGATGGGTTGTAAGATACATATCAAATATTTCAACATGTAAAAAAACAATGGGGATAGATAAAAGTAAAAAAATGATCACACAAGCAAATAAGAAAATAAAAAATAATAAAGAAAGTTTTGTCTACACAGATATAGAATCATGGAAATATAGAGGAAAATTTGATTTTGTTTTTGCAATGGAATCAATATACTATGCAGATTCCATAGAAAAAGCAATTAAGAAAATTTACAAATTACTAAAACCAGGAGGACAATTTTTTTGCGGTACAGATTTTTACACAGATAATAAAGCAACTACAAAATGGAGTGATATGATGAAAATTCAAATGCATTTACATTCAAAAAAAGAATGGAAAGAATTTTTCAAAAATGCAGGTTTTAAAACAGAAACAAAACAAATCAAAGATTTGAAAGGTAATGAAAAATGGAAAAGAGAAATGGGAACTTTATTCATCATAGGCACAAAACCTTCAAAGTAATATTCAAATCAGATTACAAAGTAACACAATCATGTGAGCTGGAGCACGACATGCTGCTACGGCAGAGGAAACTCCTCCCTCCATACAGGAAATGTGATCTGGAGATAGATAATCAGAGATGGTTGGCAACGGAGCAGAAAATAATCCAATATGGCGCACAGTGATGGTGAAAACCTGAGGTTTCCATAAAAGGAATGAAACAGACGACCCACATGGAGCAAAGCCAAACAGAACCCTAGAATCCTGTATCAGGTTCAGGTAGGCTGCAAAGCGAAATATCGTGAAAACAGAAGGAGGGTTACTCCCAGCACACATACTTTTTATAAAATTTTAAAATTAAATTATGATTTAGATAAAAGTTCTAACTCATTTCACGGACTTGGTCTTTACAGATATCTGCATTGCAATGACATGTTGCATCACATAAACAAGAGCCATGCATCTCACAATCACATTCAGTTCCAATTTCTGCAGAAGCAGCACATCCACATGCAGCCTCTTCATCACTTGAAGGCATAGTTTGTTCAGGAACTATTTCTGGAGTTGTTTCAGAGGTAGTTTCAGTACTCTCATAGACACTTCTTGTTTGTGCATAATTATCATCAGATTTCAATTGTGCTTCACCTCTATTGGTTTGATATCCACCAGAGGATGCACTTGTTTGATATCCAACAAGATGACCAGGATCAATACCTTGTTGTTCAGTAGAAGTATTTTTCATAGATCTACTACTAACAATAAAGAACCCAATACCACCAATAGCAGCCATTCCTGCCATTCCATAAATTACCATAATTGGGAAACCACCAGTAGAAGTTGTCATATAATCCTCAGGAGGAGTTGGAGTTACACCTACAATTTCAACACTATCTAAAACATCTATAGCACCAAATCCAATAATATGTAAATTTGCTTGATCAGAGGATTGAACACTTCTAACAGTGTAAAGTTCATCAGCCATTACTTCTGCCTCATATACTCGTTCAACTTGACGTCCTTCTCTAATACTACTTTCACCCATAGTCCAACTTGAAACAACAAATCCAGCAATTGAATCATCTAATCCAAAAGTACTAGCATCAGCATTGATTCCAGTTGGATCAAACAAGAAGTGCCAGTTAGTCATTGGTTGTTCTAAAATAAAATCTGCATTAATTAATTCACGATTAAGAACATCTTCAGCTTCAGTTCCTACAAAAGTATTGTAAATAATTGGTTCTTGAGTTTGAAGAATGCCTAGAGGAATGTTGATATCAATACCATCAATCATAATTGAAGATGTTGTAGATAATCCTCTCCATCCCAAATCAACTAATTTCTTTTGAGAATCTTCAGTAATAACATAATTAGTTATGGTACCCTCTAAAATTACACGGTAATCAATAGAAGTTTGAATACTTCTACCAGTTAATTGAAATTCATATAATACATTCAAGTCAGAAATTGTTGCTTGACTTCCATCATCTCGAATTCCTTGATTAAGTTTCATCATTAATTCTTGAACTCCAGGATTTGTTGCATCAGCAGTTCCAGAAACCTTCCAGTCAGAACTACGTAACACATCAAACAAAGCTCCACCATTTGGATATTCAATAAAAACAGTTTTGAGATAACTCACCTTAAATGGAGAATCATCATTATTAGGATTAATTCTAGAATCAAATTGTGCACCCAATACAGGAGTACTAGTACCAACCATAATCAAACCTGCAAGTAAAACAGTTAAGAAAATAGCCTTAGACATAAGTCGAATCGACGTAAAAGACATAATAAACTTATCCGAGTTAATTAGAATAAGAAAAGGCTTGTAAAAAGTAATATGTAGTAATACATGCAGAAAATATGGTTTTAGAGGATATGATATAATATGATTACAGTATTAGCAGGCGGAACAGGTTCAGTCAAACTAGTAAGAGGTTTAGTTGCTCAACATGATAAAGTAAACGTAATCACAAATGTGGGAGATAATTATTGGTTATACGGACTTTATGTGTGTCCAGACATCGACACAATAATTTATGGTTTAGCTGATTTACTTGACCAAGACAAAGGTTGGGGAATTAAAAAAGATACTTTCAACTTTTTACGTCAAATGGAAGTATTTGGAGAAGAGACATGGTTTGGTGTAGGAGATAGAGATGCTGCAACACATTTGATTAGAACTAACATGTTAAAGAACGGAAAAAATCTTAGTGACATTACAAAGTGGATGTGTGAAAAATTTGCAGTGACTGCAAACATAATTCCAGTTACAGATAACACAATTGAGACCAGAATATCTACAAACAAAGGAGAATTACACTTACAAGAATATTGGGTAAAGCACAGAGGAATGGATCCAGTAGAAGGAATTCAATATATTGGAGCAGATAAAGCAAGACCAAACCCAGAAGCCATTAATGCAATACATGATTCAGACATGGTCATATTAGCACCAGGTAACCCATTAACATCAATAGGTCCAATGTTACAAATCAAAGGAGTTAGAAAAGAATTATCAAAAATGAAAAAGAAAGTTGTTGCAGTTAGTCCATTAATCGGAGATGATTCAATTAGCGGTCCTGCAGCAAAATACATGCAAGCAGCAGGAATAGAATCAAACGCATATGGATTATCAAAAATGTATTCAGACGTATGTTCAAACATTATTGTAGATACTAAAGATAAAGCACTAGTCAGTAAAATTCAAGACTTAGACATGAAAGCATATGAAACCAAAATCACCATGAAAACAAAATTGGCAGAAGAAGCATTAGCAAATTTCATTTTAAAACAAGTACACGTTTAATTTGAAAACAGCTGCAATTATTCCAGTTAAGACTTTCTCAAATGCAAAAACACGTTTACAATTACCTCCAGATAAAGTAGAAGCATTATGTAAAATAATGTTAGAAGAGATATTACAAGTATTATCAGTATCTCCAAAAATTGATAGAATAATCATGGTTACAAAAGAAGAAAAAGCCATAGAGATTGGGAAAAAATTTGATACAATTGTGATAATTGATGAAAAAGAAGAAAGTGTAAATCAAGCAGTTGCTCTTGCAGACAAGTACCTACTAGAAAATAATTTTACAGCATCAATGGTGTTTCCTCAAGACATACCATACATCAAAACACAAGATATCGATTTTATGTTAAATTATCAAATGCATCCAAATTTTGCAATTATTGTTCCATCACGAAAATTTGATGGAACAAATGCACTTGTAAGAATGCCAGTAAATTTAATGAAAACACATTATGATGATGATAGTTATAGAAATCATATGAGTATGGCAAAAGAGTGTACCCTTAATGTTGCAATGGTATTTGTCAAACGAATAATGTTAGATGTAGATGATGCTGAAGATCTAAAAATACTATTAGAACAAAATGAAAAACCAGATCTTGCAGAAAAAATTAGAAAGATTCTAAATTAAAGATTTTTTTAAATAAAATTTATTTAAAAATAAAACACAAATTGCCAATATTCCAGATGCTAAAAATAATAATTCAAAAGAAGACATTAATGAATTAGAAAAAGCAGTCTCCAAAGAAACATAATTTATTTGAGAAATAAGATGAGCATATGCAAAAATAAAATAATTTGTTGCCCAATGAATCAAAAGAGAGGCTACAATCCCATATCGCAAATACACCCAACCTAAAATTACACCACCAGCAGTTGCTTGTGCAAATTTACCTTCACTCCAAGAATCACCAAAAGCAATGTGGGCAAATCCAAACAAAAGACCTACAAAAATAATTAAAAGAATCGCTTTTTTAGAATCAAGTAGATTTAATGAAGAAGGGGACCACAGACATTTTAAAAAATAGCGTACAGAAGAGCGATGAGAGTATAAAGCAAATAAGGGAATTCCAACTAAAATTATACGAAAAATAAATTCCTCCAATAGAGGGGCAAGAGACACGTAGAAAAATTGAATTAAATTATTATCTCCAAGAGGGGGAACAGTTACAATTCCAAATGACTCTTGAACGAGATTAATTAACGCAGAAATAAAAATTAAAATTGAGAGCCATTGCGTTATGACCAACATGTAATTTAATTTGGAAGTATATTTCCCTACAGAAATAATTGAAGAGACGGATTTTAGAAAATTCTCTTTAGGACCAAGTATCGCAATTACAAAAATTACAAGGTAAAACATCCACAAAACAACAAAAACATCACCAATACTGATATCAAGTGGAGATTGATAGATACTGGTTTTTTCAAAAATATCCAAGTGAGTTATAGGGTAATCATAATTGATGTCACCTCCAATTTCACTTTCAAATACAACATAGATTCCAATAGGAAAAGAAAGTAAAAGAAGTGCAAAAATTATAGATAATAAAGCAGTGAAAGGAATTCCAAAGAGCTGAAGTATTTTATTAGAATTTTGCAATTTGTTCTAATGAAGTTCTATAGTATCTTCTGCAAAACCCAAGTGAACCAAAGTAGCCTTAATGGTATCTCTGTGATCACCTTGCAAGAAAATATACCCTTCTTTTGCAGTACCACCACAAGCATATTTATTTTTAAGATCCTTGGCAACAGTTTCTAAATTATTCAATTTTGGATCTAATCCTTCAATCATGGTACCTTTTTTCTTAAATCGTCTAGTTTCTAATCGAATTATAATTTTAGTACTATCTTTTGCAAGTTCTCCACATGCACACAAATCTTCAGGAAGACCACAAGTATTACAAATTACTGCCATACGTTCGAATAAATTCAAGGACACGCACTATTAAGCCTTGTTTGGAGATAAAAATCAAAAATAATCAGATTTTTTAAATGCCAAAAGAAGAAAAAATAGTGTCAGAAGAACTTAGGAAAAAAGCAGCTGAAATGTTACTAAATGGTGCAACGTTACTTAGTGATCCATGTCCATATTGTAAAGGAGTGAGAGTGATGAAAGACGGTCAGGCATTATGTACAAGTTGTGGACGTCAACCAGAAGAGAAAAAAATTGAAAGTATAGAGGTTGTAGAGAAAACTAAAACACCACTAGAAATGACATTACAAAAAAAATTAGACATGCTCTCTAAAGAATTAGAACAAGAAACAAATCATGAAAAACAGCAATCTATTCTAAAATCAATCAATTTAGTGTTAGAAATGATAGATAAAATCAAAGAAAAATAATAAAGTTTTTATGTTAAAATCCGTTTTGCTGAATTATAATGAGTAGTAAAAAAGCAGCCCCACTTCCAGCATCAAGTGGAGGTCTTATGAGATTCTTTGAAGATGAGACAAAAGGTTTCAAATTAGACCCAAGAATTGTAGTAACCATTCCAATTAGCTTAATTGCAATTTCATGGATAATCGATCTATTTCTAGCTCCGTGAAAAAATAATGGAACCCGAATCAGATGATGTTTCAAATATACACAATAGATTTTCCCTTACTTTAGTAAATCCCGGATCTCATTATTTTTCATTAGCAGCTTCATTAGGAGTAGGATTAGTAATTGTTCTTGCAACATATTTTGGATATCTAAATAATCTAAACATAGAAGAATTTTGGTACAAGATACCACTAGTTCTAGGAGTAATGGCAGTTATGCAATTACTAGACATAAAATTTGCAAAGAAAAAAGAATATTCAAAATCATTGCACTCATCACTTTTTGGAAATATGCTATGGGTAGTTACAATTCTAATGGGATTACTAGCAAGTGTCGTACTATCAAAAGATACATCATTATTTTTTATTACATTTGGAATGATTCTTTTTGCAAGTTTTAGAATCGGGTTATACACCACAACATTAGGGGCAAGTCTCAAAAAGGCATTAGCAATTGCATTCATTCAACCACTAGCAATGTTTTTGGTATTAATTCCACAAGAATTATGGATTTCAATGCTCAGTAATCCAATTGCATTAGGGTATGGTGGCTCATTTTTAATTATTGCAATTGCATGGTCAGTAATTACAGATAGAGCAGGAAGACCAGGAATGAAAAGTACACATAAAACTATTCAAGCATATCTTGCATCACAAAGTAATGATGTTGATGATGCTGAAAAATTAATGGAAGAACATGCAACAGAAACTAAAGTTGCAACATCTCAAATAAAATTTTCTTCGCAAGATGGAACTAAAGAATTTAAAATGATATTACCAGAAATTCATCCAGGACCATATCACCCAGTAGGAGGCAGTAATATTCCATACCTAATTTACAAAAAGTTATCATCATCAGCAATGGTAATGCACAGTATTTCAGATCATGCACTAAATCTCCCATCACGAAATGAAGTTAATAATTATCTAAAAAATTTAGAAAAAAGTGAAACAAAAGAGGAAGGAGTAAAATGTACAGAGCCAGTAGTAGTTCAAATTAACAAAGCAAGGGTGACAGGAATTCTTTTTGGAAATAGTCCATTGTTATTTTTATCATTATCACCACATGGTATGGAAGACATTCCTAGCTATATGAAAAAAGAAATTGAACAATATGGAAGTAATAGAAATTTCACAAAAATAATGACGGTAGATTGTCACAATGCAATGGGGGAGGAAATTTCAAAAGAAGATGGAGAAGATATGTTAAAAGCTGCAAAATCATGTCTAGACACATTAATCACAAAAGATAGTTTTCCAATAGAATTTGGATATGCAAATACAGAGAACATGGATGTGTGGACAGAAGATCTTGGAATGGGAGGATTAGGAATTACATGTCTTAAAATTAATAATAAAAAATATTTTCTTGGTTGGGCAGATGCAAACAATATGGAAAATGGTGTAGGTGAAAAAATTAGAGAAAACTTTGCAAGTAAGGGAGATAATTTATTAGAAATTTGTACATCTGATACTCATTATTCAGCAGTTAAAGCTAGAAATAGAAATGGGTATTATCAATTGGGATTAATTACAAGTGCAGATAAACTAACAAAATGGTTTGGAGAAATTGCAAAAGAGGCAGAAGCAAATGTATTATCAGCTAAATACGAAATTTTAGAAAATGAAACTAAAGTCAGAGTAATGGGTCAGAGTATCTATGAGGATTATTCAAAAGCTTTAGACAATTCATTAAAAATTACTAAAATATTTGTGATTGGTTGTTTAGGGTTGTTCATCACTAGTCTGTTTCTATAGTTTTCATCTGTTCAATATTCCCATAAAATTCATCAATAAATGAAGAAAATTGAAAAATAGGCACAATTGGGACCTTGTCAATAAAATTAATTTTATCTTGAAATAAAGTAACAATTACAGGAATGGCCATAGACCCAGCAGTCTTAGCAACATATTGCTTAGTTCTTTCAACTTGTTTTCTGACAGCTGCTGTTAAAGAGGATTGATTGTATTGTTTCCAATGTTTACAATCAATTAGTATAGCAATACCTAAACGAATTCCAACAACATCAATTTCCATTCGAGGTTTTGTTAACATTAAATTTTTAATCACTGCAAAATTTTTTGAAGATAAAATTTCAGCAGTTAAACCTTCAAAGTCTCTCCAATCCAGTACAACTGAAATTTCATCTAAAGGTAATCCTTGTTGAAGTAAAATGATAGCAATTTTTAGTTTATCACCATCTTCAAAATAATAAAAATCATCTTTGAGAGTTCCAATGTCATTATTGATAAAATTATTTAAAATTTCTTCAGAATCATTAGCATTAATCTTAGTAACAGTAGAAAAATCCTTTACAGATATACCGCCTTGTATTATTCCATTTAAGCCAACAATCATTTTTGGGTGAATTTTCAATTATGATTTTTACATAATATCAGAGATATAGGTTTTAGGCAATTACAATATCAAATAATTTAGATATAGGTTTTATTACAACCACTAAAAAATAACAATATGAAAAAAATGCTAGTATTCATACTAGCTCTGGTAATCATAACAGTAATACAAAATGAATCATTTGCAGAAAAAAATACTTTTGTTGATTCAATAAAATTTATCCAGTATTTAGATGAAAATACGGCTTTAGAAGAAGTAAGAAATGGTAATCTTGACATGTATTATTATCGAATTTCATCAGATAGATTAGAAGACAGTCAAGCAAGGGAAGGTTTGAAAGTTTTTGACTCCACAGGAGGATCATATAGCTTACTAGTTAACCCATCAGAATCTGAAAAATTTAATCCATTTTCAAATAAAGAAGCAAGATTTGCTTTAAATTATTTAGTAGATAGGAAATTAATCGTTAATGAATTAATGGGAGGATATGGCGCTCCAATTATCTCATATTACGGGCCAACTGATCCAGAGTATCTCACAATAATTAAAGAATTAGAGTCATTTAATTTCAAATACAATCCAACATTGGCTGAAAAAATTATTTCAAAATCATTAACAGATAGAGGTGCTGTAAAAATTGATAATAAATGGAAAAATAATGATTCTGAAATAGAGATTAGAATTTTTATTAGAAGTGATGATCCAGTTAGAAAATCAATTGGCGAAATACTATCAGTAGAATTGCAAAAGATGGGATTTTCAGTGAAAAAAGATTACGGGGATTTGAATAAAGCATTTGTTGTAGTGTATGGTTCTAATCCAGCAAATTTGGATTGGAGTATATACACAGAAGGATGGGGACGTTCTGCATTTGTAAAATATGATTCAATAGGATTGGGGCAAATGTATTCACCATGGTTTTCAAACATGCCAGGTTTTAATGATCCATCATATTGGAATTATGAAAATAAAAAATTAGATGATTTAACACAGAAAATTTACAAAGGTGGTTTTGAAACTGCAGAAAAAAGATCACAGTTAATTCAAGAAGCAGTTACAGAAGGAATTAATGAATCAGTACGAATATTTCTGGCAAGTAAAGTAGATCAATACGTAGTAAATGAAAATGTTAGTGGAGTGATTAATGATTTAGGGGCAGGAGTTCCAAGTAGATTCACACCAATTAATGTAAAAACTAATGATAATGAATTAGTAATTGGTGTAAAGCAAATCTACCAAGGGGCATGGAATCCAGTAATGGGTTTAACAGATACGTATAGCAGGCATATTTGGGGAATAATTTCAGACCCCATTACATTCAAGCACCCATTTACAGGAGAGACATTCCCAGTTAGAGCACAATGGAAAGTAGAAACATCATCAATAGATGATAAAATTAAAGTTCCAATTGAGGCTAAAATGTGGAATCCAATATCACAGCAGTGGAGTAATGTAAATCCAGACACAATTGCAACAAGTAAGGTAACATTTGATTTTGAATTTAGTAATTGGCACAATGGGCAATCAATGGATATGAACGATATTTTACATTCACTGTATTTTACAATTGAATGGGGAACACAAAGTGATGAAACAGATAAGACATTTGATACAGAGTTCACACCAAGAGCTGCACAAAGCATTCAAACAATAATCGGAATTAATCAAATTGATGAGGATACAGTAGAAGTTTATGTAGATTATGATCATTTTGATGAAAATGAAATTGCAGAATGGGCTGCATTATGGAGTCCAATTCCATGGGAAATAACAACTGCCATGGAAAAAGCAGTAATTGATGGTAAAGTGTCATTTTCAAGATCAGGGGCTACAAGTAAAAGTGTTAATTGGCTATCACTAATTGTTCCAAAAGATGCAGAAATAATTAAAGAATATTTACAAGAATTCAAAGGCAGTAAATTCATACCAAAGTCATTAAAACAAAATGAAAATACATTACAATATTATGAAAACAGATATGATTCATCAATTAGTTGGATTGAAAAAAATAATCATGCAGTGATTAGTAACGGTCCATTTTATTTACAATCATATGCACCAGAATCAAGAACCATTACAGTAAAAACATTTGAAGATGAATCATATCCATTTAAAATTGGAAAATGGTCAGAGTTAGAAAATGCACAATTTCCGATTATTAAAAAAATCAACATGAGTAAAGCAGTGCAGTATGGAAAAAATATAGAAATTGTAATTGAAACTGAGAAAACAGATTCAATATTATATTTTTTAATAGACAGTAAAGGCAAAATTCAAGCATCAGAAAAATTAAACGTTAATGAAAATACAGTCAGTATAGAAATAACATCAAACATGACTAAAAATTTGCAAATAGGTGCAAATAGTATCAAAATATTTGCAATTTCAAACTCAGTATTAAAACCTGATTTCTATGAATCAAGTTTTCTAGTTACTGAAAAAAAAATAGAATTGTACAATAATATCATCGATATAGAATACAAAGAAGAAGAAACAGATTACAGTGTTTTAATAATTCCAATTGTGGTAATTATAGGAATTGCAACATATCTAAAAATTAAAGCAAACCGTAATCATTAAGAATGATTTGAATTTGTTCTTGATTTTCAGCTTTTGAATAATCCTCTAGAATGTTTTGATTCAATTCATAAAAAGTATGACCCCACTTGAATTTGTTTAATAATTCTAAACTTTGTTCTTTAAACCCAAGAATGTATAATGAACCAGATAAAGCTTCAACAGTTGTTAATTTATTTAATTTTGAATAATTTACAGGGTTTCCGGCAAATAAGGGGGGTAGTTTTCGTTTGATTCCATTAAATTTTTGAGAAAAGGCATGATCAGCAAGATTCCAAGAACAATCAATACCAACAATAGAATTAACAACAGACCTATCTTTTGGAAGCAAAGTTTTTTCTGAAAAAGGGTCTAAAACCATTCCCTTTGAACCAATTTTTTTTATTTTTTTGGCAAGACCAAATTTGACCATTTTAGCGGCAGTACATTTTTTTGGATCATCTTGATAAAACATTAAAACTTGTAATCTCAATTCAATTAGTTTTAAAATAAACAGTATTTGGAATTTACTCTAATGTTTTGTAAGTTACCTTATAGTAAAATCTAGAAATTTCATCATCCTTTACCACCTTAACATTCCAATTGGTATCAGGTAAAAATTCACCTGAAGATTCAGGCAAAATACTAAATTTTTCTAAACGGACATCAGGTCCTGTATATCGTACATTAAGACTTAGTCCATCTACAGTTACTACATCAAAAATTTGTCCAGGTTTTCGAGTAGAGTCACTAACTAAACACTCATCACTTTGACCAATTATACAAACCCCAGAATCAGATACAACTTGTAAATTAACATTAGATTGAGCGTCTTTTGACATAGTTACCATAGAACCAGATAATACTCTAGGTTTTACAAATTGTTCTTGGATAATTTTTTCTTGAGTATTAATTGAGATTAAGTTATCACTAATTCGATTAGTTTTTTCAATTATGGTTCTTACATTAGAAACTGGTGTAGATTTTTCAGATACAGATTCAGATTTTTCAGAAACAATTGAGAAAGGCACATGTTCAACTAAGCCACCATAACTTGCTTTTACAGTATAATCACCAGCAGTAAAAGCAACAGGAGTAAGTTGTGCATCAATAGAAAATACACCGAAACTATCAGGTATTGCAGTTAAAGTAAATTCTTTTTGCAAAGCACCCTCAGCACTATCCATTACAGCAGTAGTGAAAGTTGGAATGGTACCATCAGAGGATTTAAAATTAAAATTTACAACTTGGTAGTATATGGCACCATCAGAATCAAAATTAGAAATAGAACCAGATAAAGTCATAAAATCACTAAGCAAGTATTCAGATTCATTAACAGTAAAAGATAGAGAATCAGAAACAGGTGCAATTTCATCAACTATTTCCTCAACTATACTAAAAGTAGTAGATGCAGTTTGTTCAAAATATTGGGCAGTGATAGAATAAGTTCCATAAATTAAAGAAATAGAAGGCATGGAGATGGTGGTATTAAATTCCCCATCAGTTGTAAACAAATTACCACTAGCAATTTGTTTACCATTTGGATCAGTTACAGTAAATTGTAAACTTTCAAAAGGAATAACTTCAGTAGTAAGTCCAGTAAGTGAAATTAATTCACCTGAAAAATATTCAGACTCTTCAGTTTGAATACTAAAAGCAGTATCAGTTTGGTCTTGTTGTTGAACAATTTCATTACCAACAGAAAAACTAGCATCAGCACTTACACCAGAATAAACAACAGACACATGATAAACGCCTTCATTAACGCCCAAAACTTGTACTAAATTTAAAGTCGTTTCATAATTTAGATTAGTATCAGGGTATAAAGAAACAGATTGAGAATAATTTGGACCAGAAATATTTATCAAAATAGGTTCAGTTTGAAAGTAAGGTTTTTCAATATACATTTTTTTAGAAACAGTTCCAGAAATTACTGCAGTATCATCAAATAGATACGAAGATTCATCAGATGAAACAGTTACAACAACAGGTGCAGACTCATTGATTTCAGCAAACTTTCCATTAGAGCCACCAGCTGTTGCAAGTGCAAATTCCCAACCAGAGTAACCATCATAGGTTCTTTGCCAGGACAAAAAATTATTTTGCAAGTCAGTTACTGAAGGTGTTTTATCAATTACAACTCCATCAATGTTTCGCAATTCAACTGATTCATTTGAATCAGTAAACCATAATTTTTGATAAGTAAATGTTAAAAGTTCTCCTGGAGAAATTATAGTTCCATCAGAAATAGTAAATGTTTTTTTCAAAACAGTAGTTGAAGCAATTTGCCAACCACTCAAATCCACATCAGAATCAGTAGGATTGTAAAGTTCTACCCACTCAGATGGTCCTGCTGAATCATCACCATTAGGATTTGTATCAACTTCATTAATTACAACATCATTAGAAATGGTTTGAGCATACACTGGAGATAACATTCCAGCTATCAAAACAACAGAAAGTAAGAGAATTAGTGAATGCTTCATTTGAATTTCCTACTTTTCTTGATAAAATGACTCATTTTAGAATTAAATGGAGAAAAAGTTGAGCTAATTGTTAAAGTCAAGGATTGTAAAATCATCAAAAATTAACATAATTTTTAGGTATTAAGAGATTCGAAGAAATCATTCTTGATTTAAATCACAATTTGGGCATCTAGCATCAATAATTTTTGAGCCACATTCCATGCAAATACCCTCCCCCACATCATTTTCAATAGACTTGCTTTTTTTACCCACATACAGTTTAATTCCAAAATACAATCCAACTACGATAATTACAGCATAGACAGGTGCCATAAATGGAATTAAACCAATCATTAACAAGAATAATCCAACAATTAAAACAATATCACGTCGTTCAAATTTCAATAAAAATAGATTCATCTGAATTCATAAAAACATGCCGGGCTCAGTGCCATTAGTTTATTTCATTCAAAGTCATTTCTCTAACTCGTCATCATTGCTCGGCAATCTAAAGAGAGAATAATTTGATAATAACCTAACAATCTTTGACTGATGAAAGTTGTGACTAGATAAAGATAATTTTTTGGTGTGGGCTATTTTTGATGTAATTTGCATTTTGAAACTTAATCCAAACCATAACTTAGCGTTATATTGAATTATTTTTGAGAATTAGCTTACTATGAAATATTCTAAAATTAAATTTCTAACATTTTTTGCAATAATTTGCTCCATTGGACTTGCTCCAATTAATGATGCATCTGCCAATGAAGGTACAGCAATTACTAAGGTTGAATCTAAAGAACACGATACTCTACATGGATTGTTCAACTCTCTAGTTCAAGTGGATTCTGATACCTATGCGTTAGCGTATTCTGGTAACAATGGAGATGGCTATATCTCCACATTTACAATTTCAGCTGATGGCAGTACCATTACTGAGATTGAATCTCTAGAGCATGATGCTGTACAAGGCGAGCACAACTCTCTAGTTCAAGTGGATTCTGATACCTATGCGTTAGCGTATGCAGGTACTGGTGAACGCGGTTTTATTTCCACATTTGATATTGACAGTACTGGTGATATCACTCCGATAAAAGTAGCAAATCATGTAGCACTTGGTGAAGGTTCTTCTGTTAACTTAGAGCATGATACTGCAAAAGGCGCGTACAACTCTCTAGTTCAAGTGGATTCAGATACCTATGCGTTAGCGTATGCAGGTAGCGGTCTAGATGGCTATATCTCCACATTTACTATATCATCCTCTGGAGTAATTACAGCTGTTAAGACACAAAGTCTTACAAATAATCTAGAGCATGATACTGCAAAAGGCGAGTTCAACTCTCTAGTTCAAGTGGATTCAGATACCTATGCGTTAGCGTATTCAAGTAGCGGTGCTGATGGCTATATCTCCACATTTACAATTTCAGCTGATGGCAGTACCACTTTGGTGGAGGTTGAATCTGAAGAGCATGACCTTGCAATGGGTCGAAGTAACTCTCTAGTTCAAGTGGATTCAGATACCTATGCGTTAGCGTATACAGGTGACGCTAATGATGGCTTTATCTCCACATTTGATATTAACAGTGCTGGTAACATCACTCCGATAAAAGTACAAAATCATGCAGTGATAGGCGGTACTGCTAACTTAGAGCATGATACTACAAAAGGCGAGTTCAACTCTCTAGTTCAAGTGGATTCTGATACCTATGCGTTAGCGTATACAGGTGACGCTAATGTTGGCTATATCTCCACATTTAACATTGCAGCTGACGGTACAACAATTACAGAGATTACATCTTTAGAACACGATACCGATAATGGTACGTACAACTCTCTAGTTCAAGTGGATTCAGATACCTATGCGTTAGCGTATGCAGGTGACTCTACTGATGGCTATATCTCCACATTTACAATTGATACATTCGTTGCCACAACAACAACAAAAAAGAGCAGTTCAGATTGCTATGACTGCAAACCCCCAGTACTGCAAAGTTCTCACATTACAATTTTAACAAATGACTACGTTATGGCAACTGGAGATTCGCCACTACACATCACTGCAAACGTTGGAGACAAAGTTACAATTCTTCTAAATGTTACAGACAACAAATTCGTTGACACCATTCCGTTTGCCGCACTTTACACAAACTATCAGGAAAAGCCATCTGACATGAGTGCGTATTATGCAAACAACTTTGACAATCTAAAACAAATCAGTACGAGTTTCTACGAATGGAACATTAGAGCAGATGATGTACCCTATGACTATGATGGAACGGTATCATGGAGTGACAACACCCCAACTGTTGTAACAGGTGAAATCACTGATGATAATTATTTCATGAAAAACGACAATAACGTTCTACAATATTTCATGATGCCGTTTACATTTACAATGAGTAATTCCATGGAAGAATCCACAATCAGTGCAAAAATTTATGATGCTGCTGGAAACAGATTGCACGTAACGCTTCCAGTGACTTTGCAAACTGCAGGAAATGATCCTCTCAACTTTGATCACATGGGAAAACAAAAGGTATTGGGATTTTATGATGAATCAGTATTATCTGAAATGGTGCAAACATGGAGTGAATCAGAATCTGATACAAAACAACTATCTTCTCTTTTAGGAATCTCTGAGGAACAATTACCTCCATGGACATCAACCTTGGCAACATGGGTTGCTGAGGACAAAATAGATTCAGCTGAGATGATAGTTGCAGTTGAGTATTTGATTAACCAATAGGCGATAGGAAATTCTTATTTTCATCAGTTTGAGATAATTTGGGAATAAGATAATGATTATGGTGGGATCGGCGAAATTTGAATTCGCGACCTCTGCGTCCCAAACGCAGAATCATACCAAGCTAGACCACGATCCCAGCAAAATACAACAATTCCCCAATTTAAGCTTCACAGATAATAATTTTAAAGGCAGTCAAAGCATCAAAGTCGTGCCAATCGAGGACTATATCAAAGCAGGAAAAATTGCAGCAGAAGTAAGAGAAATGGTCAGAGTCAAAGACTGGATAGGAAAATCAGTTTATGAAATTTGTGAAGAAGTAGAAGGTGAAATTAAAAAGAGAGGTGCAAAATGTGCATTTCCAGTTAATGCAAGTATTAATGAAATTGCAGCTCATTACACAGCAGAACCAAATGATCCAATAACAATCAAAGATACAGATTTAGTAAAAATTGATCTGGGTGCACAGATTAACGGATACATTGCAGATACTGCAGTAACTGTTTGTTATGATGCACAATTTGATGGACTAGTTCAAGCAGCAGAAGATGCACTAAGTAGTGCCATGTCCATGATTAAAACAGGAGTTAAGGCAAGTGACATTGGCAGAACCATAGAGTCTACAATTAAACAAATGGGATTCAAACCAATTGCAAATTTGAGTGGTCATTCATTAGAACAATATACAATCCATGCAGGAAGATCAATTCCAAATATTTGGTCAATAGGAGGATTTTCACTTTCAGAAAATACAGCTTATGCATGTGAACCATTTGTTACAACAGAACAAGGCGGAGGTTTTGTAAGAAATGGAAAAATAAAAAATATTTTTGCAATAAATTCCAGAAAGAAAACAAAAAATGAAAAAGCAGATAAATTATTAAATTTTATTTGGGAAAATTACAACATGTTACCATTTGCACTAAGATGGATTACAAAAGAATGGGAAGAAAAAGAAGCCAGAGAATTATTAGAAATACTAGTAAAGAAAAAAGCAGTACAAGCTTATCCAGTATTAATAGAAGTAAATGAACAAAGAGTTGCCCAAGCAGAACATACATTCATTCCAATTGAAAGCGGAGTTACAGTAACAACAAAAGCATTAACATAAAAAAATGAGTGAAGAGATTAGGCCATGTCCCAAATGTGGAGGATTAATGTTCAAAGAGCAAGGAGAAACAGTGTCGTGGTTTTGTCCAACATGTAATGTAAAATTTAGAACAAAGTAACTTTCAATAGTAAATTTAGGCACAAATTAGATAATATTAAGAGAATAATTTTAAATCATTTTAATTTTTCTTTGTCCATAAGATTCAAGAACCAAATTTAACATATTTACAGTTTGAATAAGATTAGGGATTTTTGATTTATTTAAAATAATTCCAAAATGAATTGCATCAAGATATTTTCTTTTTTGTTTCACATGATCAATTTTTTCTTTTTTAGAAAATCCAGAATTTTTTAAATCAGAAATATTTGCCAAAATATCTGCAAGTTTAACCACCTTAGATTGCCAAGAGGAATCAGATAATTGTTTTAGATAATTTCTTTCTTGTTGAATTTTAGGCAAACGTGTTTCTTTTGTTACATCAGATATAATTTGAGCAGTTTTTTTTCCAAAATCTTTTGAAACATCATCAAAATCAAATGATGTATCTTCAATAACATCATGCAACCATCCAGCACATAAAATAGATTCATCAGTAATTCCCATCATTTCAAGATTGTTTACCACATCACGTAAATGATGCCAGTAAGGAGTTTTTTGATTTTTACGATATTGTCCTTTATGTTGTTTAATTGCATATTTTTTTGCTAAATTTAATTTATTTTTCATTTTTTAAATTCTCGTAATTAAGTTAAAAAAAGTACTGTATTTATCCAATTACAATTATAGTTACAATAAAAATTGAAAAAAGATTATTCTAAAACTTGGCCAAATATTTTTTCAATAATTGTAACTTCACTGCAAAAAGAACATTTAGAAGAATTCGTAAATAAGACATCACCCATAACAAAATCCCGTTTGTTTAATTTTTCACATTTAGTACATTTTTCAACGGTGTATGCAAGGATGGTTTTTTCTTTAGAAAATATCATTGTGGAACTCCAGCAGTATTTCCAACTCCAATTACCACTATAGATTGTCCTTCAGCAGTATTTTCAAGTATCATTTCATAGACTTGTGAGCGTACATTATCGGCCTGATCAGCAATGTCTTTACTCATCAAGGTAATTGCCTCTTTTACAGTCTGTTTTACTATTATTGAGAAAATTGGAATTTCATTTTGTGTGGCAATGTGCTCAATTTGGAATTTTTCAGTTCCAATCCCCCCAATGGCTGCACCAAATCCACGTGCAACAGATGCAGAGTCCTCACCTTCCATTTTTAATGCAGCATCAATCATAATCACTGCATCAATTTTATTATCATTAACAATTTTTTGTAATGCATCATCAGGTCTACCAACAGTAGAAGATGGACCTTCTGCTTTTAGTAAAAATAATTTTCTTTTTTCATACTCTACTTTTGCCAAAGCAGTTTGAAATGAAATAATTTCTTTTTTGGCATCTAACATCATTTTTCCAACTACCATTGGCCCAATACCATCACCAAGAGGTTGTCCGGTTTTAAATGCAGAAATTGAAGAGTTCATTGCCTCAGCATGTTCCATTAGAAAAGGAAGAATCATCTGAACAGGTAAAATTAAGGGATAATTCTTTTGTTTTTTTGCAGTCAAAAACATATGATTAACTATTTTGTGAATCATTTGCAATGAAGATGAAATTTCAAGTAAAGTTTGAACACGATTTAATTCAACATCATTAATTCCAGGAGACATTGATTTTATATGATTTCGAGTATAATCTTCTCTGGACCTGACAGTGTGTCTTACTTTTTCAACAATACCGCTAGGATCCATATCGACAGGCATTATTGTAAAATAATCTAAAAATTGTTCAATTTTTTTTGTAGGATCATTTGCAGGGTTTAGATTATTATTTACATAATCAATTAATTCTGTTTTAGAATTTAATCGAAAATTATTTAATTTTTTAATTCCTTTTTTAATTTCACCAGAAGTAACTAACAGTTGAATTTGTTGTCCATAAAATACAAAGAGGATTATCGGAAGAATCCAAATTAACATCATTAGTGGATTTGTATCATCACCCATGGAAAATGCTTGATCAAAATCAAAATTTGTGAAATTCAATAAAAATAAAAATTTTCAAATCTAAATTAAATGATTCGTCAAAATAAGATAAAATCACAAGAATATGCAGAACATAGTCCTTTTATATAGTAGAACTAGAAAAAATCCGCATGGCACAAACAAAACCAATGATAAGCATAGTTAACGTAGTAGCATCCGCATCAGTTGATCAAAAAATGGATTTAAACGAAATTACAAGAAAATTTCCAGATGTAGAGTATCATCCAGACGTATTTCCAGGATTAGTATTCAGATTAAAATCTCCAAAGAGCGCAACACTGATTTTCAGTTCAGGCAAAATGGTCTGTACTGGTTCCAAATCAGAAGAATTGGCAAGAAAAGCAGTAAAGACAGTAGTTCAACAACTTCGAAAAGGCAAAGTCAAAGTAAAAAAAGACGCAACAGTAACTATTCAAAATATCGTATCCTCAATTAATCTTGGAGGTAAAGTCAACTTGGAACAAGCAGCAAGAACATTACCAAGAAGTATGTACGAGCCAGAGCAATTTCCAGGATTGATTCACAGAATGCTTGATCCAAAAACAGTAATCTTGATTTTTGCATCAGGAAAATTAGTTTGTGTTGGTGCTAAACTTGAAACTGAAGTGTATCGATCTGTAAATAATGTTCATGCATTATTAGAAGAAAAAGAACTAATGGTTTACGATTAGTTAAAAAAATAATTTAATTTTTTAAAAAATAATTATTTGATAGGACTTCCCAAAGCAATGTCACCATCAACTGTAAGCCAATATGGTTTATCATCAACATCTGCAGCTAAAAGCATTGCGTTTGATTCAACACCGGCCATGGTTTTTGGCTCTAAATTTGCAAGAACAATTACAGTTTTTCCAACAATATCTTCAGGTTGAAAATATTGAGCGCCTCCAATGATTACATCTCTTTGATCATCTCCACCTAAATCAATTCGGCCTTTGATGATTCTAGATTTACCTTCAATGGATTCTGTTGAAATAATTTTTGCAACTTTAAGATCTAATTTTGCAAAATCATCATATGAAACAGTTGTCATGATACATCTAAAATTTTAGGTTTAAAATAAATTTGTATTATTGTAATTCTTTTTTTGTTATACCACTAGTTTCAATATCATATTTTAAAGCAGCAGGTAACTCCATGTATTTTTTGTTAACTAGTGCAATAATTTGATCATCAGGGACACTAACTTTTTTCAATAATTTGCCACGTTGATGAGCATAAGCATTTTTCCAAAAATTACTAGCATCAAAAGTTCCAATTTTTGCCATACAATAATGGAATTATGTGTTCTTTTAAATTTTAAGGGACTGTGACGGAAGAATGGTCAAGGCCATTAGAACCGGAGTTAATGTTCTGGATTTTAGGCGTTGGCCCATCACAGTCTGTTTCCATAGCAGGTGGAATCTAATATATTTGATGCAAACACCACTCAATCAAAGATGGCAACAATTGTAGTTCAAATTGAGATCAATGCCACAATAGAGAAGGTATGGGAAATTATTTCAGACATAGATAATGAACCAAAGTTTTGGAAAGGCACGAAAAGTGTGAAAACATTATCAAAAGAAGGAGACACCGTCAAAAGAGAAATTACAATAGCATTTAGAGATCAAAAATGTTTACAAGAAATTCAATTAACCCCCAATAAAGAAATCAATGCAAAATTTACAAAGGGAATACTAGATGGAACAAAAATCATCACATTGACTCCCAAAGATAACATTGTAATTGTCAAAACATCATGGGACATTAAATTAACAGGGATGATGAACATGTTTACTGCAATAATTAAAAGTCACATTAAAAGTGGAACAGAGCAAGCAATGAAAAGTATCAAAGAAGAAATAGAAAAATAAAATCATGGAATTAATTACAGAAATAATCATCTACATAGTTACAGCAGTTTTGATTGGAATTTGTGGCGCATGGGCATATCTAATTAAATCAATGATTGAAACATTCACACAAACACCATATTTAGATAAATTTGAAAATACAAATGAAACAACACCCAAAGTTTCAATTATTCTTCCTGCAAGAAATGAGGAAAAATATCTAGCAAAATGTTTAGATTCACTAATTGATCAAGATTATAAAAATTATGAAATTATAGTAATTGATGATTCATCAGAGGACTCAACAGGTAAAATTATTGCAAATTATGCAAAGAAAAATTCCAAAATAATACATGTTTCAGCAAAGTCAAAACCAGATGGATGGATGGGTAAGAATTGGGCATGTATGGAGGGATACAAACAAGCAAGTGGGGAATTACTTCTATTTACAGACGCAGACACAAAGCATGCAAAACAAGTAATTTCATTATCAGTATCACATCTACTTAGTTTGCAATTAGACGCATTATCAGCAATTCCAAGATTACTTACATTTGATTTTTTTACTAAAATATCACTGCCAATGATATCAACATTTTTGCATACAAGGTTTTCAGCAATAAATGTCAACAATCCAAAGAAAAAAGCAGCATATTTTTTTGGTAGTTTTTTCATCATTACAAAAAAGACGTACGAACAAGTTGGAATGCATGAAGGGGTCAAACATGAAATAATTGAAGATGGGGCATTAGGCAGAAAAGTCAAAGAATCAGGATATAAAATGAGAATCGTTAGAGGAGATAATCTCATAGATGCAGTTTGGGCAAGAGATGCAAGTACATTATGGAATGCATTGAAGCGATTAATGATTCCATTATACTTGCAAAGTGAAAAAATTGCTGTGGGGAGTTTTCTTGCAGTGTTATTTTTGTTATTTATCCCATTTCCAGTATTTGTAATTGCAAATGTTATACCAATCGAATCAATATCAACAAAACTACTATACATTTCAGCAGGAATTGCATCAGCACTAATCTATACAGGAGCAATAATTGAAGTGAAAATGGGATTAAAACTGAAAATCATTCATGCATTATTTGCACCGCTAGGAGGACTAATAGTAGCATCAGGATTTCTTACAGGTTTGATTCATGCCAAAGGTTCATCATCAGTATCATGGAGAGGTAGAAGTTATTCAATGAAAGACCACACACAAAATTCACTTAGCATATAATAATTAGAAATACACAAACAAGAAATTATTTTTGGTTACTTTTTATATTTAATTTTACATTAGCAAATAGATTGAAAATTATAATAAAAAAAGGAGAGTCAGTTGAAACATATCATAACGCGGGGGATGTAGTTGTTCTTCCAAAAAGCAAACTAGTTAGAAGATTTAGTGAATATGGTTCTTTAATTGAAGAATACAAACTTGTGGATAAAGAAATTGCATTAGATGATGACCTTGATAATGATCAAACTGAAATTGTAGTAACTTTAATTGTTGAAAAATAGTAATTGCAGTAATACTTTTAGACAGAAATAAGAAATCAACCATATCATGGATAAGTCAGGCATATTTGTAGGTGCAACTATAGGAAGCATTACAGCAGTTATCATATTTTCAATACTATTTGTCTTGCCAACAGAGCCAGATGAAACAACAATACAGATGCAAAATCAAATTGATGAAATTAATAATACAATTTTAGCAAAATCAAAAACATTATCATTAATTGAAATTTTTGAAAAATCTGAACCAGGAGTTGTAAGAGTCAATATTCAAAGAAATCAAACAGAAAATGATACAGGCGGAGTGGGTTCAGGTTTTGTATTTGACAAAAAAGGACACATAATTACAAATGCACATGTAATAGATGATGCTACAAAAACAATTGTCACATTTTTGGATGGCAGATCATATAATGCAGAAATTATAGGAATGGATGAATCTACAGATATTGGAGTAATCAAAGTTAATACAGATTTAAAATTATTACATCCATTATCACTTGGAGATTCATCTAACCTCAAAGTAGGAGAAACAATTACTGCAATTGGAAATCCATTTGGATTATCAGGTTCTATGACATCAGGGATTATTAGTCAAATGGGAAGATTACTTCCATCAAATTCAGGATTTTCAATACCAGATGTAATTCAAACAGATGCTGCAATTAATCCAGGAAATTCAGGAGGACCACTATTGAACATGAGAGGAGAGATTGTAGGAATTAACACTGCAATACAATCAACAACAGGGGAATTTACAGGGGTAGGATTTGCAATACCATCACAAACAGTTGCAAAAATTGTACCAACTTTGATCAAGGAAGGGGAATACAAGCATCCATGGATTGGAATCTCAGGCAAAGATATCGACCCAGATACTGCAAACATTTTAGGATTAAAAGACACATTAGGATTTTTAATCATCACAGTAGTAGAAGATAGTCCTGCATTTGATGCAGGGTTAATTGGATCAAATGAAACAATAAAAGTTGAAGGTAGAGAATACCTAATTGGAGGAGATATCATCACAACAGTTGATGGAATAGATGTTCGAAAAATAGACGATATTTTGATACATCTTCAAAGGGTAAAAACAGTTGGAGATGAAATGGTTTTAGAAATTCTAAGGGAGAACAGAACAACAAGCGTTACAATTATTCTTCAAGAAAGACCAAATTAAAAACAGATACAAGCATAAATACATCCAGAAAAAAATTCTTCTATTGACTAATTTAGTATTAAAATCTGAGATCTTAAACAATGTTTTAGAAAATAAATCAATTACTCGTCAAGAAATCATAGAAGTTTATGAAAATTCAAAAAAGAATACAAATGATCTTTTTTTAACTGCACAAAATTTAAGAATTAAAAATAAAGGAAACACAGTTACATTTTCAAAAAAAGCATTTTTCAATATTGTTAATCTATGTAAAGATACATGCTCGTATTGTACATACAAAGCAGAACCAGGAGAAGAAAAAATATCCTTAATGTCAAAGAAACAAATTAAAGAATTATTACAATTAGCAAAAAAATACAAATGCGTAGAAGCACTTTTTGTTACAGGAGAACAACCAGAGCAAAAATATCCAGAAGCGCGTAACTGGCTTAAAGAAAATGGATTCAAATCAACTGCAGAATATTTAATACATTCATCAGAAATTGCACTAGAGTTAGGATTATTTCCACATACAAATGCAGGAAATTTAAATTTTGATGAAATGAGGGAGCTCAAAAAAACAAATGTATCAATGGGGATTATGCTTGAAAACATTAGTGAAAGATTAACAAAAAAAGGAATGCCGCATTATTTGGCTGCAAGTAAAAGACCACAAACTAGATTAAAAATTTTAGAAAATTCAGGTAAATTGAAAATACCTATGACTACAGGTATTCTTGTAGGAATTGGAGAAACAATAGAAGAAATCATAGATTCAATATTAGCAATAAAACAACTACATGAAAAATATGGAAATATTCAAGAAGTGATTTTACAAAATTTTCAACCAAAACCAGATACAATAATGAAAGATACACCGTCAACTAATGAAGAATATTTTAAGAAAATTGTAGCATTATCAAGAATCATACTACCACAAATGAATATCCAAATTCCACCAAATTTATCTCCAAAATCATATCAAAGTTTCTTACAAATAGGGATTAATGACTGGGGAGGAATATCACCATTGACACCAGATTTTGTAAATCCAGAATTTTCTTGGCCAGAGATAAACAAAGTAGATGAAAATTCAAAGAAATCAGGATTTAATTTAAAATGTAGATTTCCAATATACCCAGAATTCTTTTCTTTTATTAATAAAGAACTAAGAAATAAAATAGCAGATATTGAAAATGAAGATGGGTACGTAAAAGAGGAATATTGGAGATGACACTTAACATAGATTCACTGTTTAAAAACGCAGATCCAATAATATCTGAGATTTTAAACAATGCTTTATCTGAAAAAGAAATATCAGCAAAAGAAGGAGTAGAACTATACAAAACAAAAGGGGTTGATTTTCATCTAGTTGGACTTGTAGCAGATGAGTTACGAAAAAGAAGAGTAGGAAATATTGTATCGTATGTTGTTAATAGAAATATCAATTTTACAAATGTATGCATAAAGCAATGTGGTTTTTGTGCATTTAGTAGAGATTTTAGAGAAGAAGAAAGTTATTTTTTGCCAACAGAAGAAATTGTACGTAGAGCAAAAGAGGCTCACAATTTAGGGGCAACAGAAGTTTGCATTCAAGCTGGATTACCTCCAGATATGGAAGGAGATTTGTATGAAAAAATTTGTATAGAAATTAAAAAAGAAATACCAGATATTCACATACACGGATTTTCACCTGAAGAAATTCTTTATGGAGCCACTAGATCAGATGTCTCAATTGAAGAATTTCTAAAAAGAATGAAAGAAGCAGGAGTAAACACACTCCCAGGAACATCTGCAGAAATATTAGACCAAAAATTAAGAGATAAAATTTCTCCAGGTAGAATTACTGTAAAACAATGGGAACAAGTCATCAAAGGAGCCCACAAAATTGGAATTAACACAACATCAACCATGATGTTTGGTCATTTAGAAACACTTGAAGAAAGAGTAAACCATATGGTGAAATTAAGAGAAATTCAAAAAGAGACAGGAGGATTTACAGAATTTGTTCCATTAGATTTTGTTCCCACAGAAGCACCAATGTACAAACATCAATTACATGAAGGAATTCAACAAGGAGGGAGTGGAAACGACGTCTTACTCACACATGCAATTGCAAGGATTATGTTCAATAATTCAATAGACAATATTCAAATGTCTTGGGTAAAAGAAGGACAAAAAATGTCACAACTACTGTTAATGTGGGGAGCAAATGATTTTGGAGGTACACTAATCAACGAAAGTATTTCAACATCTGCAGGTTCAGAGTACGGGCAATTATTAAAACCAAAAGAGATAAGACGAATGGTAAGAGAGATAGGAAGAATTCCAGCAGAGAGAAATACACATTACAAAATGTTAAAAAAATTCGAAACTGAAAATGAATCAGAGGAAGGATTGGATAAAATTAAAGATTATTCACAATTTGGATCATATGCAGAATTAATTAAAATTAATAAATTTAAATACAAAAATCCAAGAGAGCAATAATTGTCAGCCTTAGAAAAGGCAATAACATATTCAAGTGAAATAGGAATAGATGAATGTGAAATTATTGAGATTAAAAAAAACATCACAACAGTAAGAATTACAGATTCAGAAATTATAGAAATAAAACAAAATTTTGATCAAAATTATGGAATTAGATTAATCCACCAGAAAAAAATTGCATCAGTACAAACAACCAACAATGAAAAAATAACAGATGGAGTCAATAAAGGATTTAAAACAACTCAAAAACTTAAACCAAGAAAATTTTGGAAGGGGCTGCCATACAAAAATGAATCAGTACAACTAGAAGGGGTATTTGATAAAAAATTAAAAGAAATTTCAGGGGCAAATGCAATGGATATAGCACAAAATATGATTAATTCAGCAAAAAATGAAAAAATTGATACGATAACAGGTTCATTAAACATAGTATATGAAAATTTTGAATTAATGAATTCCAATGGATTAAATTTCAATGATGAATCTACATACATTTCAGGAATCATAAATGCAGAATCAGAACAAAGTTCAATACCAGTTTCAGGGATTGGGCATGCAAGTGGTAGAACATTAGCAAAATTTTCTGCAAAACAAATAGGAAATGATGCAAAAGAAATGTGTACTAAATCAATAAATCCACAAAAAATTAATTCAGACACATATTCAATAATTTTTGAGCCATACTCAGTTGGGGAATTATTGTCATTTGTTGTAGCATCTAATTTTAATTTTAAAACAGTATCAGAAAAGAAAAGTTGTTTTTCAAATGATTTTGAAAATAAAATATCTATAGAAAATTTTAGTCTAACAGATGATCCACACATATCAGAAGGGGTTGGAACAAAAGCAATAGATGATGAAGGAATTAAAACTAAAAAAAATAAATTAATAGAAAATGGAATTTTTAAAAATACTTTTTCAAATCTATATGACAGTTACAAAGAAGGAAATAATTCATCAGGTAATGCAATACGAATGGGTTCACCCATGGGAAGAAGTTCAAATCCAATTCCAATTTCAGCACCACATAATCTTACAATCAAATCAGGAACTAGTTCTCAAGAAGATATGATAAAAAATACAAAACATGGATTGTTAGTTGGAAGATTATGGTACACATATGCAGTAAATCCAATTAAAGGAGATTTTTCATGTACAGCCAGAAGCGGAATACAAATTATTGAAAATGGGAAAATCATAGGTCCAGGAAAATCAGTAAGGATAATTCATAGTCTTCCAAAGATGTTAAAAAATATCTCAGATATTGGAAATGATCAAAAAAGAGTAATGCAATGGGCATCATTACCATCAATCACCCCATCAATCAAAGTAGAAAATATTTCAGTTAATTCAATCTAAATTCTAGGCATAAATTATTTGAAAAATGCTGTTACCAGATACAAAACATAACCAGTAGCCAAAATAATACCCATGGTTCTATTAATTATTCCAGTTTTCAAACCAATCAGCAATGAAATACTAAAAATGATCATAATAGCATAATCCACATAAACATCAGAAGTAACTAAAACACCACCAAGGGCAGCACCCACACCCATTATCATCAAAATATTGTAAATGTTACTTCCAATAATATTTCCAATTCCAATATCAGTGTGTCCTTTACGAATTGCAATAATAGAAGTAATTAATTCAGGAAGAGAGGTTCCAATTGCAATCACAGTTAAACCAATAATTTTTTCAGATAAACCAAATTCAGTTGCAATGACAACAGCATTATCAACTGTAAGTATAGCTCCAATGTACAATACAATAACACCAATCCCAATTAATCCAGCAGATTTTAGATAAATGTTATTTTTACCAGAATTAACATCATCTTTAGTTGTCTCTCTTTGTTTTAATGCATCTCTAAATGTATAAAATGCAAATAGACCCAACCCAAGAAGAAGTAAAACACCATCATATTGAGAAATCTCACCATCAATAGAAACTAAAACAAGTAAAATAGAAACACCCAACATTATTGGAATTTCTTTTTTTAGTACAGATTTTTTAACTGCAAGTGGAACTAAAATTGCTGCAACACCAATAACCATTCCAACATTAGCAATATTACTTCCAATAATATTTCCCAAAATTATTGCACTATGATCACCAGCAGCTGCAATACTTGCTGCAAGTTCAGGAGTAGATGTACCATATGCAACAATAGTCATACCAATTACAAGATTACTTATACGAAATTTTTTTGCAATTGCAACACCACCACTAACTAACCAATTTCCACCAAAACACAACATCAGCAATCCAATTATCAATAAAACAGAACTTAGGACAATCTCCATAATCTGATTTGATGTAATTGGGGTTTAAAAGAGATGATTCACCATATTTTTACAAAAATACCAATTCAAACTAAGTTCAAAAAAAAGAAACAACATATGAAAAAATAGTCCCAATCATACAATCCAAAAATAATAAAATCAGGTGTAAAAAAACTACTTAGAAAGATGAATAATAAACAAGTCAAAGACTAATAAGGTAATGTACCGTACTATACAGTATAATGAAAGCAAGACTAACATACGTTCCACTAGAAGTGGCAGATCAATTTGAAGACTTTATCATAGAAAGAGAAGAGCAAGTTTTAGATGCAGTAAAAGCAAGAACCAGAGATTTCAGCACGTTATCTTTGTTAAAATTATTATATCAACTCAAAGGAAATCCAATGACATTTTCATGTCTATATTCAAAATCAAAAATTAGAATGAAAAGATCATTTTTGAATTACCTGCATCTATGTGTAAATTATAATTTTATTGAAAAAGAACCAGTAGGCCCAAATGTAATTTATACAATTACAGACAAAGGAAGATTGATGTTAAATCTATTCATGCAAAAAGGTAATTAGATAGAATACATCGAGGCAAACTGTGAAAAAAGAATTTCCAGAAGCTGAAGTGTTTTCAATCAAAGAAATAAAATTAAACAATCCAATAGTTTTTGCAGGATTTGTTGGTGCAGGTTTAGTAGGTCCACTGGCAATCAATCATATGATTACAGAATTAAAAATGACAGAGATAGCAGTAATGAGATCAAAGTATCTTCCACCATCAACGGTTTTCATGAGAGGAAGATTACGTCATCCTTTTAGATTTTACACAAACCCAGAAGGAACAATTTGTGCAATAATTTGTGAAATAACATTACGAATGAAAGGATTGTATTCATTAGTAGACTCAATTTTAGATTGGGCAGAAGATAACGGATCTAAAGAAATTGTAATTTTAGATGGAGTTGCAAGTACTGAACATGACGATAAAGCATATTGTGCAGCAGAAGAAGACTTGGTTAGAATAATGGCAGATAAAGACATCAGTTTAATTCCTCAAGGATTTATCACAGGAATTCCAGGGGGGATATTAAATGAATGTCTAGTAAGACCAATTCAGGGATTAACATTATTGGTAAAAGCAGACAAAACAAAGCCAGATTCAGTAGCAACAATAACCCTAATTGAAGCATTAAACAGGTTTTACGAAATGGAAATTGATACATCAGAGTTAGAAAAGGAAAAAGATAGAATTCATTCAGAATTTAGTGAATTATCTCAAAAATATGTAAAACATAGAGAAGAGATATCTGGAATGTACATGTGATCGAAGCAATAGGCAAATTCTTTTATTCAGAATAAATGCGCAACAAATTATGGCTTTAACATACAAAAAAGCAGGAGTAGATATTTCAAAAATTAAACAAAGCCAAAAAGCAATTGGGAAATTAATTGCATCAACCCATAAACTTCAAAAAAAGGCAAAGATAGCTCACGGATTTGGGCATTATGCAGGAATTGTAGAAATTCCAGGTGGGAAAATGTTAGCAACACACACAGATGGTGTAGGAACTAAAGTAGTAATTGCAAACATGATGAAAAAATACAACACCATTGGAATTGATTGTATTGCAATGAATGTAAATGACATAATTTGTATTGGTGCAACACCAATATCATTTGTAGATTATATTGCAGCAAACAAAAATGACGTACCAATATTTAAAAAAATTGTAGAAGGATTAGTTACAGGTGCAAAAAAATCTGCAATGCCAATTGTAGGTGGAGAAACTGCAATCATGCCAGATGTAATAGAAGGTAAAGGATTTGCATTTGATTTAGCAGGAATGGTAGTAGGATTAGTAGAGAAAAAAGAAATAGTTTTAGGAAATAAAATTAAAACAGGAGATGTAATTATTGGTGTGAATAGTTCAGGAATTCATTCAAACGGATATTCACTTGCAAGAAAAGCTTTGTTAACAAAATATTCAATTAAAGACAAAGTCAAAGGAGTTGGAAAGATAGGAAATGCATTACTAACGCCTACAGAAATTTATACAAATCCAGTACTTGAGGTTAACCAAAAATGTAAAGTGAATGGTTTAGCCCACATAACTGGAGGCTCATTTACAAAATTATTACGTCTCAAAAACATAGGTTATGAGATAGATTCACTTCCAAAAATACCACCAATTATGGGATTAATACAAGAGCAAGGAGTAAAAGCAGAAGAAATGTACAAAACTTTCAACATGGGAGTAGGATTTTGTGTAGTTGCACCAAAATCACAGGCAACAAAAATAATATCAATTTTCAAAAAACACAAGATCAAAAGTCAACAAATAGGACAGATAGTTTCAAAAAAAGGAGTTACAGTAAACTCTGTAAAAATTGCTTAGATTAGTAATAGCAAAATAATTCTCAACTCAATATCATCTTATATTACAGAATTTTATGACTTTATCAGAGAGTAATGAGTGAAGCACATTTTATTGAAACAATTATCGGAGTAGGAATACTTCTTTTTGCAGCTAAATTAATGGCAGAACTTTTCCTTAGATTAAAACTTCCAATTGTGTTAGGTGAATTAATTGCAGGAATGATTGTAGGGCCATTTGCATTAGGAGGATTACAAATAGTTGATGGAAAACAATTGTTGCAAATTAATGATGAAATCAGAATACTAGGAGAGATGGGAGCAATTGTAATTTTATTCATGGCAGGACTTGAAATGACACCAAAAGAATTTCTCAAAGGAGGAAAAGCAGCATTTGTAGTTGGCACATTAGGAGTAGTAATCCCATTCTTTGTAGGACTCACAGTTTTCCAATTATTTGGATTTGATGCATTACAATCAATGCTTATTGCAACGGCACTGACAGCAACAAGTATTGCAATTTCAATTCAAGTTCTAAGTGAATTTGGGAAAATTAAAACTCCAGAAGCAAGACTGATCATAGGTGCAGCGATTGTAGATGACATACTAGCAATTGCAGTTTTATCAGTAGTAACATCCATTGCAGGATCAGATGGAGGAGTAGATAACATAGACATTACAGAAATCACAATTACAATTTTGAAAGTATTAGGGTTCTTTGCAATAATGTTAGTAGTTGCAGTTGTAGTAATACCAAAAATAATCACACCAAGATTATGGAAAGCAAAAGGAAGTGTAGAAGGAATAGCTACTGCAGCGTTCTTTGGTGCAGCAGCCCTTGCAGGCTCCATAGGGTTATCACCAATCGTAGGAGCATTTGCAGTCGGAATGGCATTATCAACAACTAAGGTATTTGATAAAATAGAAAGTTATATTGGAAAAATTGGATTAATTTTTGCACCGCTATTTTTTGCAATAATTGGTGCACAAGTAGACCTAAGGGCAGTTGATTTGAATATTTTGATATTAAGTGGAGTAATCGTTGTAGTTGCAGTTGCAACAAAATTATTTGGATGTGGTCTTCCTGCAATGTATTTTTTGAAAAGCAAGCAAAAAGGAATGCGTGTAGGAATTGGAATGATTTCAAGAGGAGAAGTAGGATTAATTGTAGCAGGAGTTGGAGTAACAGCTGGAGTTCTTACATCTGAAGTATACTCTACAATCATAATTATGGTAGTAGTAACAACTATCATCACTCCAATTTGGTTAAAAATTGAATATAGAAAAGAGCAAAAAAGTGGCGGCGGAACATCAGAAATAAAATCTGAACAAAAATCAGAATAAATTTTAACAGTGTCAGATGAATAATGATTATGAATAAGTTAGATCCTGCATTATCTAAAGCATGTAGGGAGATCACTCAAAATCTTCTAACAATAAATCAACCAAGTAAAAAACAAGTTAAAGAAGAAATAATAAAAATTTGTACAAAATATGCACTAGAAAGAATTCCCAAAAATTATGAAATTCTATCAATGGTAAGTGATTCAGATTTTGATAAATTAAAAAAAGTATTGATAAGAAAACCAGCTAAAACAGCATCAGGTGTATCAGTAGTAGCATTAATGCCAAAACCATATGCATGTCCACATGGGAGATGTACATATTGTCCAGGTGGAATTGAATTTAATTCTCCAAATAGCTATACAGGAAAAGAACCATCATCACTAAATGCAATTGCAAGTGAATTTGATCCTAAATTACAGATTAAATCAAAAATTGAAAAACTAATTGCGTTTGGACATGATCCATCCAAAATGGAAATTGTGATTGTAGGTGGAACATTTCTATTTATGCCAAAAGACTATCAACAAAATTTCATCAAATCATGTTATGATGCACAAAATGGAATTGATTCAGAAAATTTAGAAGAAGCAAAGACAAACAATGAACAAGCAAGCATAAGAAATGTAGGATTTACAATCGAAACAAAGCCAGATTATTGTAAAAAGGAACACGTAGATTTGATGTTAAGTTATGGAGTTACAAGAGTAGAGATAGGAGTTCAATCATTACAAGAAAGAGTATACAAAATTACCAACAGAGGACATGACTATAATGACGTAGAAGAGTCATTTCAAATTTCAAAAGATGCAGGATATAAAATTGTGGCACATATGATGCCAGGACTTCCAACAATGACACCAGAAGAAGATATCACAGATTTTAAGAAATTATTTTCAGATTCTAAATTACGTCCAGATATGTTGAAAATTTATCCATCGTTGGTAATTGAAAATACACCATTGTATGAGGAATACAAGCAGGGAAAATACATACCATATTCAGATGAAGGTATGATCAGAGTACTAACAGAAGCAAAAAAGAATGTTCCAAAATGGGTGAGAATCATGAGAGTGCAAAGAGAAATTTCATCAAAAGAGATCATAGCAGGACCAAAATCAGGAAATTTGAGACAAATTGTACATCAAAATCTAGCAAAACAAGGACTATCATGCAAATGTATCAGATGTAGGGAAGCTGGATTAACAGATAAAAAAACAGACAGAGGAGAAATAAAACTAAACAGGATTAATTATGACTCATCAGGAGGAAAGGAAGTTTTCTTATCGTATGAGGACAAAAATGAATCAATTTATGGATTTTTGAGATTAAGAAAACCAAGTGATAAAGCACATAGAGATGAAATTAATCAAGATACATGCATAGTTAGAGAAATCCACGTATATGGAAAATCATTGAAGCTAGGAGAAAAAGAAACAGAAGAAATTCAACATTCAGGATTAGGTAAAAATTTGATGAAAGAAGCTGAAAAGATATCTAAAGAAGAGTTTGATGCAAAGAAAATACTTGTGATTAGTGCAGTAGGTACAAGAGAATATTATAAAAAATTAGGGTATTCGTTATATGGGCCATACATGTCGAAAATATTGAATTAGTGAAAAGAGATGGTACAAGAAAAAATCATAGGTAAAGGAACATGGATAGATAAATTAGCTTCAGAATTACTTGAACGTGAAAAAACACTTGGAAGAAATTTAGATCTAATAAGAGTAGAAAGTGGTTTAGGAGCATCAGGAATCCCACACATTGGAAGTTTAGGAGATGCAGTAAGAGCATACGGAGTCAAATTAGCATTAGAGAATTTAGGATACAAATCAGAATTAATTGCATATTCAGATGATTTAGATGGATTAAGAAAAGTTCCAGAAGGACTACCAGATTCATTACAAGAACACATAGGAAAACCAGTATCACTAATTCCAGATCCTTATGGATGTCATGATTCATACGGCATGCACATGAGCAGCATTCTTTTAGACGGGTTAGATAAAGTTGGAATAAAATATGAATTTAGAAGAGCTGTAGACACGTACAAACAAGGATTACTAAAAGATCACATACACACAATATTACAAAACAGTGTAAAAATTGGAGATAAAATTTCAGAGTTAGTAGGACAAGAAAAATATCAAAAATACTTGCCATATTTTCCAGTATGTGCAGAGTGTAATCGACTGTACACGGCAGAAGCTACAGAATACATTAGTGATGAAAAGAAAGTGAAATACAAATGCCATGATACAGAAATTGGTTCAAAAATGATCAAGGGTTGTGGTCATGAAGGGGAAGCAGACATTACAAAAGATTTAGGGAAATTAGCCTGGAAAGTAGAATTTGCAGCACGATGGTCTGCATTTGATATTAGATTTGAAGCATATGGAAAAGACATAATGGATTCAGTTAAAGTAAATGACTGGGTATCAGATGAAATTTTGAAAGTACCACATCCTCACCACGTAAAATATGAAATGTTTTTGGATAAAGGAGGAAAAAAGATTTCAAAATCATTAGGAAATGTGATTACAGCACAAAAATGGTTAGAGTATGGTAATTCAAAATCAATTCTATTATTACTGTACAAAAGAATTACAGGAGCTAGAGAATTAGGATTTGATGATATCCCATCATTGATGAATGAGTATAACGAAATTGAAGATACTTATTTTGGAAGGATCAAAGTGGATAATCAAGCAAAGTTAACTAAATTAAAAGGACTGTATGAATATGTCAATTTACTTAATCCTCCAAAACAATCAAGCATTCATATCAATTACAGATTATTAATTGAGTTAACAAAAATTTTCAAAGAAGACAGAAATGAAAGAGTGATGAAAAAATTGATAGACTACGGAGTGATTAAAAATCCAGAAACAGAAGTTGAAAAATTAATTGAAATTGCAGGAAATTATTCTGATGAATTTGATGAACAAGAAAAAATAGCAGTAGAGTTAGATGACACATCTAAAAAAGCACTAGACAAACTTGTTAAAGCATTACAAGCAGAAGAAGAACCAGAAGATATTCAAAATACAATATATCAAATTGCAAAAGCAAACGATGTACAGCCAAAAGATTTCTTTAAAATATTATATCAAATAATTCTTGGAACTTCAAGAGGACCAAAAATAGGCCCATTCATCACAGATATTGGAAGAAAACAAGTTGCTAAAACACTTTCAGAGTATCTATAATCATGGTTCACGGAGAACATAACAAAAGTAGAAACAGTGGAGGATTCGCACTGATAATTTTAGGAGCACTAATGCTAATTGTAGGACCACAAGAAGCAATTATTCCAAAAAGTATAAGCGTAATTGTATGGATTGGAGGCATAATAATTGGAGGTATCGGATTTTATCTAAAATTTATCAGAAACAAGGGAAAACGCCAATAAAGAAAGGTTCATCTTTTGGAGAGAAATAGTGAGAAATAATGGGATTTTTTGGCAAAAAGAAAGAAGTAAAAATTGAAAAAAATGATGAGTCCATTCTAAAAGAAGAATTAGAAACAGAAGTTGAAGGTCTCCAAAATGAATTTAGAGTAAAACAAGAAGAGATAACAAAAATTACAGAAAAAATTCAAAGTGTCAAAGAAGAGTATGACACTACAGTCAGTAATTTAATGTCAATAAAAAAAGAATTCAATCATAAAAAGATGGAATTAGACATAGTACAAAGGGAATATAGAGAAACAAGAGAAAAGAACAAAAATGCACAGCAAATTAAAGATACAAAATTAATTAACGAACTTAATCAAACTGAAAAAGATTTTAAAAAAATAAAAGAAGAATTAGAAAAAATGGTAAAGGAACACAAAGAGGTAAAAGAACAAATTGTAAAAGGACAATCAACATTACAAGGAATAAGAAAACAGCAGATAGAAGTAGGTAAAGAATTAGATGAAACAAATTCTAAATTAATTAAAACTAAACAAGAATTAGATGAAAAAAGTAATACTCAAAATACAAATGTCTCAACTCCAAAAGAGAAAAAAGATGCAGAAATAGATAAGGTTAATGAAAATGTTAATGAAAAAAGTAATGCAGGAATTATTGAAGCAGCAAGTGTAGTTGTAGGATCATTAAAATCAAAACTCAACACAACACAAAAAGAATTAGAGGGAATTCAAAGATTATTAGAAGAAGAAAGAGAAGCACATAAAAAAACAAGGCAAGAATTAATAAAAATTAAATCAGCAACAGAAGAAAACAAAAAATCATAAATCATCAAAATGTTTTTTCCATTTTAATTTTATTTCATCTTCAGTTTTACCCAGATCATAAAGAGGAGAAGTTACTGTAGAAATAGATGAAACAGTTACCAGTATGATAGAGTTGATTGGACTTTTGATGCCAATATTTTGATAATGAGTAAGAATTTCAGCAAATAATGGAGTATTTTTAATTATTTCAGCAGTTCCTGAAAACAGATAGCCTTTACGAGACAAAGGATCAATTACATTAATTTCCACAAATGGATTATTTTGCAAATTGGCCATAGTATCAGGGGAACGAATATCTGCAAAAGCAAGAAGATCAGAAGACCAGGCAATAATAGTGCCTTTTGGAGAAATGTTAGGTTTGCCATTTGGAGAAACAGTTGCAACATAGCCTAGTTTTTGAACATCTAAAAAGTTCTTAATTTCAGAAGTAATATGGGACAATAATATTTCAAAGGAATTGAGCGTAATTAATTTTGAGTATTAACGCATGAATTCAGCCATTTCAATTGAAAAGAAAAAGAATCCAATTACACTGCCAGCCATCGCAATCCATGCAATAACTTGCTTTTTCTTAGTCATATTAAAAAAAATATCAAACGCATTATTGAATCTAATTGAATTGTTTCAGACAGTTATAATTACAATGATAGTAAAGAAAAAGAATTGGCAAGTATCAAAGATATTGGAAAATTATTTCTATTCATAATCGGAGGACTAGTAGCCATTATTGTAGGCTCATTTATGATTAGAGGAACCATGCATATGTGGGACAACAAAGATGATGAGAGAAAAAGGACTAAAAAGTAACAAAGAA
>Ga0209685_1000208_pt1 | contig 47586 bp, 36 predicted proteins | sample SaaInlV_DNA_120m_FD_184685 | JGI IMG/M metagenome (GOLD analysis project Ga0209685, IMG submission 184685) | Marine microbial communities from expanding oxygen minimum zones in the Saanich Inlet - SI075_LV_DNA_120m (SPAdes) (version 2) | ecosystem: Environmental > Aquatic > Marine > Unclassified... | reverse complement strand
ACAGGTAATTTTATTCTTACTGAAATGCGTGATAAAGGCCGTGATTTTGCTGATGTTCTGGCTGAAGCTCAGGCTCTTGGATATGCTGAAGTTGACCCGACCTTTGATGTTGAAGGAATTGATGCCGCACATAAATTATGTATCTTGTCTTCTATCGCATTTGGTGTGCCCTTGCAGTTTGAAAAGGTGTACACAGAAGGCATCAGTAAAATATCACAGGATGACGTCACCTATGCATCAGAACTGGGTTATCGCATCAAACACCTGGGAATGACTAAATTGTCTGATAAGGGAATCGAAATGCGTGTACATCCAACATTAATTCCTGAAAAGCGTTTAATTGCTAATGTTGATGGTGTGATGAATGCTGTATTGATCATGGCAGATAAACTGGGTCCATCATTGTATTATGGCGCTGGAGCAGGGGCTGATCCGACTGCATCGGCTGTGGTTGCCGATATTGTTGATGTAACTCGATCGTTGACAACCGATCCAGATAACCGGGTTCCTCACCTGGCATTTCAGCCGGATCAAATTAATGATACTCCTATCCTTGGTATGGATGATGTTGAAACTGCTTATTATCTCCGTCTTAATGCGCTGGATAAACCCGGTGTAATGGCCGATATTACCCAGATCATGGGTGATAATGAGATTTCTATAGAAGCCATTTTGCAAAAAGAACCTGCCGAAGGTGAGTCAACAGCAACTATTATCATGTTGACTCAACGTATTCGGGAAGCACAGATGAATAAAGCAATAGATTTGATTCATCAGCTTGATACGGTGAGTGGTGAGGTAACGAGAATTCGAGTAGAAAGTTTATCTTCTGAATAACTGAGTTCGAGTATGCTATAAAAATAAAAAAAGGGACTTATGGCCCCTTTTTTTATGCAATGGATAAATGTAAAGATTTAGTTAATTCAATCCAGAAAAGCCAGTATCTCTGCTTCAATATCATCTTTATTGATGACTGTTTGCTGAGTTACTGGTTTATCAAATAAGCTTTGAATAACATCTGGTATTTTTATATTTGCGGTTTGAGCTATTGACTTCAATGCATCAATATCCTGGGTGCCAACATGCCCTGTTAAAGCATTATCGATGACGGGTGAAAATTTTGTCCATTCAGCCGTTGAATAAACAACTGTCTTAAGCTGCTTATCTCGACAGGTATCATGAGCTTTAAAGCATGTGGCTGTATGGGGGTCCATCAGGTAGCCTCCGTCAAAAGCTTTTTTGATGTACTTTTTACCACTCTCGTCATCACAGAAGTCAGCGACAAAGTGCTTTTGTAGAATAGATAACTCATCTTCGGTCAATTGGTATTGTTTATGTTCTACCAATGATTGCATTAATTCCTGGGTTCGTTCTGCTCCAAACATGTCAAATAAAATGCGTTCGATGTTGGATGAGATAAGGATATCCATTGCAGGTGAAGTGGTAGTGATCAGGTTTCGTTTTGTCAGATCATAAGAACCGCTTGAAATGAGGTCGGTTAGTACATTGTTACTATTTGATGCGGCTATTATTTTTTCTACCGGCAAACCCATTTTCCAGGCGTAATAACCACCCAGGGCATTGCCAAAATTTCCACAGGGAACGTTAAGGTAAATTTTATCACCAAGCTCAATGGATTGCTGACGTACAAGCTCAAGGTAAGAATGGATATGGTAAATAATCTGAAAAATAATGCGTCCAAAATTAACCGAATTTGCAGCTGATAGTGAAATATTTTTTTGACGCAGTTTATCTTTAAAAGTTTTTGAGCTTAATAATTTCTTCAAAGCGTTCTGAGCATCATCGAAAGTCCCTTTGATACCTATAACCTTTAAATTAGCTGCATCCTCAGTCACCATTTGCAGGCGTTGAACGTCTGATGTGCCACCGTCAGGGTATAAACAGACAACACGAATATTATCGCGATTTTTGAATGTTTCCAGTGCTGCCGGACCAGTGTCACCGCTGGTGGCTGCAAGAATTAAATACTGCTCGTCTCGTTGTTGAGCCAGAGAAGATAGTACAACACCAAAAGGTTGTAAGGCCATATCCTTGAATGCACGTGTGGGACCATGATATAGCTCACTGACAAACAGGTCTTCGTTTACTTTTACAACTGGAAGTGGATTGGTTTCATCGTCAAAATTATCATACAAGGCTATAGCCTGATTTATAATATTGTCATCAATATCAACTTCAAAAGCCTTTAAAACAGAGAAGGCGAGTTGTTTGTAACTGGAGGTAATATGGGACTGTAAAAATTCTATGGGTAAATCCGGTAAAGTCTGGGGGCTATACAAACCACCAAAAGAAGCCATAGGGTTGAGAATAGCTTCCGAGAAAGGGACAGAAGTAGAATGTTGGCCGTCATTGCCTCTGGTTTCGATAAATAACATGGATTCCTGGTTAGTGGGCGATAAATATTAGGCGCATTATAACGGTTATAAAAGACTGAGAAAGAGCTGTTTTCAGTAGATTTGTAGACTATTCGGCTTCAGATTAAATTATTTAACAAATAAAACTCAATTTTCTGAATAAATGGGGTTTGATAACTTCAGTTAATGGTAAAACACGCGTAAAATCAGCCGGTTTAATAAACATGAAAATCAAATAGATAACTTATGTTTACTGCTATTGATTTTAATTACTAATTTAAGCCGACTTTCATGGAAGATATATCTACGGTCGCCAATATAATGACGAGATTACCATGAGTGTCGAAAGAACTATTTCAATCATAAAACCTGATGCGGTTTCAAAAAATGTGATTGGAGAAATTTATTCCCGATTTGAAAAAGCAGGCTTGCACATCGTAGCTGCAAAAATGATGCAACTCAGTCGTGATAAAGCCGAGGGGTTTTATGCCGTTCATAAACAACGTCCATTTTTTAAAGATCTGGTTGATTTTATGACGTCTGGTCCTGTCATGGTTCAGGTTTTAGAAGGTGAAGGTGCTATTAATAAAAATCGAGAAGTGATGGGTGCCACTAATCCTGCTGAAGCAGCAGCCGGTACTATTCGAGCTGATTTTGCCTCGACTATCGACGAAAATGCAGTACATGGGTCTGATGGCCCTGAAACGGCAAAATCAGAAATAGCGTATTTTTTCTCAAATGAAGAGCTTTGTGAACGCCTGAGATAGTTATTCACCAATAATTTATGAGTACTGAATCTAAAATTAATTTACTGAATCTGGATCGTTCGTCAATGGAACAGTTTTTTCTGTCCATTGGGGAAAAGCCCTTTCGTGCCAGGCAGGTTATGCAATGGATCCATCAAAGAGGGGTGTTAGATTTTGATCAGATGACAGATCTGGCCAAATCTTTACGGGCCAGGCTGCATGATCAGGCTATTGTAAAACTTCCAGAAGTAACCTTGGATCAGATATCTAAAGATGGTACACGAAAGTGGTTACTTCACATGGACGGTGTTGAGAATGCAGTAGAGTGTGTTCTTATTCCAGAGGAAAAACGCATGACTCTGTGTATTTCTTCTCAAGTTGGTTGTACTTTGAACTGTTCATTTTGCTCGACCGGTAAGCAGGGTTTTAATCGTAATCTAACCACCGCCGAAATCGTTGGTCAACTATATCTGGCGCACCATGCTCTGGTTAAAGATGGATTTGAAAATGGTGTTACTAATGTAGTGATGATGGGCATGGGTGAACCATTGCTTAATTTTGATGCTGTAATGTCTGCACTGAATATCATGTGTGATGATTTTGCTTATGGCCTAAGCAAACGTCGAGTAACCATTAGTACGGCAGGCGTAGTACCTGCCATGAAGAAACTGAGTGAACATACCGATGTAAGCCTTGCGGTTTCATTACATGCTCCAAACGATGAGTTACGCGATCAACTGGTACCTTTAAATACTAAATACCCTATAAAACAATTGCTTGAAGCATGTAAAGCTTATGTCGAAGGGCATAATCGTCGTCGTATTACCTTTGAGTATGTCATGTTGAAAGGCGTTAATGATAGTCTGGATAATGCTAAGGAACTGGTTAAAATTTTAAAAAACATTCCCAGTAAATTAAATTTAATCCCCTTTAACCCATATCCTCATGCTCTTTATGAATGTTCCAGTGGAAATGCTATCCACCGCTTTCGGGAATATGTGGTCAATCAGGGAATTGTGACGGTAACGCGTAAAACTCGCGGTGAAGATATCGATGCAGCCTGCGGTCAACTGGTTGGTAAGTTTAAAGACAAGAGTAGCCGTAGTCAGAAGCATCAGTTGAGTATCGAAAGTATCACAGGACAAATTAATGTATCGAACTAAAGTATTTTTTTCACCATTAATTTGGCTGTTAATGCTGTTGTTAACATCTTGTGTAACGGTGAATGATCAAAATGGATCTCAGCTGGAGAAAGCGAGTAAAATTAATGTCCAGTTAGGTATAGGTTATTACCATCGAGGCAACCATGAGCTGGCGAATGAAAAATTAGTGAAAGCCATGAAGCAGGATCCTAAATCTTCTCAGGCTCATCATGCTTATGCTGTTTTACAAAATCGATTTCTGGACAAAGTTAAAGCCGAGTTCTATTTTAGAAAATCAGTCACACTTGATCCTCAAAATTCTGAAGCATTGAATAATTTTGGTGCATTTTTATGCACCGAAGAAAGATATGATGAAGCGAATAACATGTTTATGCAAGCAGTCGAAAATCCGTTTTATCGCTCTCCAGAAGTTGCTTTTACCAGTGCTGCCGTGTGTTTGATTAAGCAGGGAACATCGCAGGCTGATCAGGCAAAACAATACCTGAAAAGAGCTCTTGCTGTTGGTAGTAATTACCGCCCCGCATTAATTAATATGGCTTCTGTTCAATTGATTGAAAAAAATTATAAGGCGACCAGTCTTTATCTCAAACGATTTCATTTGACAGGTAACGCAACGGCAAGAAGTTTATGGTTTTCAATTCAAACTGAGATTGAGCTAGGGAATAACTCCAAAATAAACTCTATAGCTGAAAAATTACATAATAATTTTCCAGATTCAAAAGAATTCAAACAGTGGTTGGCATTAGATCTATGAATGAAAAAGATTCTCAACCCGGTGAGCAATCACCACCAAAACTAGGTCCGGGAGATAGACTGCAGGCGGCTAGAATTTCGATTGGCATGACGGTCGAAGAAGTTGCCGCTAAAATGCACTTATCCACAGGAATTTTAACCAGTTTAGAAGACAATAATTTCGAAGATATTACCGCCCCCATTTTTGTAAAGGGGTATCTCAGGGCTTATTCCCGTCTGGTTAATATCAATGAAGATGAAATAATTCAGCAGTATTTAACTTATTACATGAATGGCGACCCACCAATATCGTCAACCAGTAATACATCGCCAGAAATAAATTCTGATGATTCTAAAGTTAAATGGATCACCTATATCGTAATCATCGTTTTGATAGCTCTTTTATCTACATGGTGGTGGAACCGTTACCAGCAGGCACCGGAAACAGTCAGCCTGGAAAGCGGAGAAAACTTTCAATCTGAGGTGGTTTCTTTAGATGTGCCTGTAGCAACACCTGAACCCGTGCAACAAAATACTCAAACACTAACGAGCGAAGCTGAAAAAGAGTCATTACAGTTAGAGATCAAGTCAGTAGTTGACTCGCTGGATTTGCAACAGAAGCAGACTGAAGAGCTCAATGTGGCTTCTGCAGAATTAGAAAATGTTGTGGAACCCTCAATTTCTCAACCGAGTGTGGATACGGTAGAAATACTAACTGTCAGTATTGATGATTCTACAAACAATGTAGAAACTGAAGAACCAGTTGTACCTGATGAAGCGTCAGCTGTTATAGAAACACCAGTACCTGATAATAATTTGGTGATTAGCGTGAATGCGGACACCTGGGCATCAATTAAAGATGCAAATGGAAATAAACTGGTTTACGACCTGTTACGTTCGGGTGAAACAATTACGGTAACCGGCAAAGCACCGATAAGTGCTTTTCTGGGAAATGGTTATGGCGTGACAATGATATATAAAGGTAAGGATGTCGACCTTAGTAGTGTTATTCAGTCAGATAATACCGCAAGGATAAAAATAGGGCAGTAACATGGTAGATCAAATTAAAGTCATACGCGGTATGCGTGACATACTGCCGGCAGACATGGATGCCTGGTATCAACTTGAAGATGGCTGGCGACAACTGGCTGAAAGTTATGGGTATCAGCAAGTTCGCACACCCATCATGGAAAAAACGGCATTATTCAAACGTTCGATTGGTGATGTAACTGATATTGTCGAAAAAGAAATGTACAGTTTTGATGATAAAGGTGGTGATAACCTGAGTTTACGCCCGGAAGGTACTGCGAGTATTGTTAGGGCTGGTATTCAGAATGGATTACTGGTTAATCAGATACAGCGTTTGTGGTATAGCGGACCAATGTTTAGGCGGGAGAGACCACAGAAAGGGCGCTATCGTCAATTTTTTCAACTGGGCGCAGAAGCCTTTGGGATGCCCGGAGCCGATATTGAAATCGAGCTTATTTTTATGGCTTCACGTTTCTGGAAACTACTTGGGCTCGAAAACATTGAACTTCAGTTAAACACCCTGGGAACGGCCGAGACACGTTTAAAATACAAAGAGTTGCTAGTGTCGTATTTACGCGATCACTTAAATGAGCTGGATGAAGATAGTCTGCGCCGTCTTAATACAAACCCACTAAGAATTCTGGATAGTAAAAATACGGATATGCAGAATTTGATCGAAGCTGCTCCCAAACTCAAGGATAACCTTGATCAGCAGTCTTCCGAGCATTTTGCGGAACTACTGGAAATACTCGATTTTAATGGTCAGGCATATACCATCAACCCTCGTCTGGTCAGGGGACTGGATTACTACAGCCATACTGTATTTGAGTTTGTAACCAATTCTCTGGGTGCTCAGGGAACTGTTTGTGCTGGTGGACGATATGATAGCCTGGTTGAACAACTAGGAGGTAAAGCAACCTATGCAGCTGGTTTTGCAATGGGTATAGATCGACTGGTTTTGATGCTGCAGGATCAACAGAAAGTGATCACTCAGAAGTCTACGGATATTTATTTTGTAATGGCGGGAGCTAATACCGCAAAACATGGTCAAAAGTTGGCAGAAATGCTGCGTAATGAATTACCCGGTATCCATCTTGTCGCTCATTCCGGTGGCGGAAGTTTTAAAAGCCAGATGAAAAAAGCCGATAAATCTGGCGCTTCTTTAGCAATAATACTGGGAGAAAGCGAAGTTGAAAAATCAACGGTTAACATAAAATTTTTACGGCAGGATCAGCAGCAACTGGAAATAGATCAGACTCAGCTGGTTAGTCAAATTAAGCAATTATTGAATAACTAAAATATTAAATTAAACCAAACTTGGATTTAAAACATGAATGATTTTGTAACAGATGATGAACAGGTAGAACGTATTAAAAATTGGTGGTCAGACAATGGAAGTTCTGTCATTGCCGGCCTGGTTATAGGAATAGGTGGGTTGATGGGCTGGCGTTATTGGGTTGACTATCAAACCAATGTGGCCGCTGAAGCATCATCTCATTTCGCTAATATGGTTAGTTCAGTTGAAAGTAATAAAAATGATGCTGCCATAGATGAAGCCTTTAAAATTCTGGATAATTATTCAACGACAGCTTATGCAGATCTGGCGCGTTTATCACTGGCTAAAGTATATGTGGAAACTAAAGAGTTTGATAAGGCTTCACAGCAATTACAGGCCCTGATTGATGCCAAACCTGATATGCCACTTGAAATGCTAACTCGTAAACGCCTGTCTACTGTTTTATTCCAACAGGGAAAACTGGATCAGTCTCTGGCAGTGCTTGATGTTGATTTCCCAAAAGAATTTGCAGCTTCATTTGAGGAGCTTAAAGGCGATATTCTGGTTGTGAAGGGTAATGTCAGTAGTGCACGTGATGCATATCAGCGCGCAAAACTTGCTCAACCTTCTTCTGCAAATCCCCAGTTTCTACAGCAAAAAATGGATGATCTGGGTCTAACCGGGATAAATAGCTAATTCATGAATTTTCTTCGACTGTTATTTCTATCGTTAGTTGTTTTTGTAGCGGCCTGTTCCAGTTCTGATAATAGTGAACCTCCAGCAGAATTAACGACTATCGATAATGCTGAGTATGTAAAAGTATTATGGAGTAAAGATGCAGGTAAGGGAGCGGTCAATAAATACATTGATATGCAGCCTTTTATCAATGGTAATAAAATCTACGCTATAGATACAGCCGGTTTGCTTTCACAACTGGATTTATCGCAGAGTACTTTTGACTGGTCTCTAAAAACAGGCTTATCAGCTGTTACTGGACTTTCTGGGGATTCATCCAGTCTGGTTGCAAGCTCTCGTGACGGTGAAGTGGTGTTATTTGACTACAATGAAAAATCTGCTGAGCAACGATGGAAACACCAGTTAAAAAGTGAAATTCGCACCAGGGCTATACTAGATGGACAACAGGTTTTTATTCGTACAGTCGATGGTAAATTGTCAGTTCTGGATGCAACCACCGGAGATTTACTATGGGCTGTAACAAGGCGGGTACCTGCTTTATCTTTAACGGGTAGCAGTTCTCCGATTGTGACCGATGAATTAGTTATCAGCGGATTTGATAGTGGAAAGCTGGTGGCATTCAACCGTGAAAATGGTTCCACTGTGTGGGAACACACCGTAACAAGTCCACGTGGTCGAACAGAGATAGAGCGACTTGTTGATCTGGATGGTCAATTTATTCTGCTTGATAATATTATCTATATTAGCTCTTTTCAGGGTGATTTGGTTGCCTTAACACTGAATAGCGGTCAGGTTTTATGGTCACGTAAATTTTCAAGTTTTCAGGCGATGGACGCCGATAATGAAGCACTTTATTTAACTGATGATAAAAGTCATATCTGGTCTATTGATCGTCGTACGGGTAGTGCATTCTGGAAGCAGGATGTATTCAATGCTCGAAAACTAACCGCACCACGTCTGTTAGGTGACAAGATAGTGGTGGCCGATTTAGAAGGTTATATTCACTGGCTCAGTAAAGCTGATGGTAGTTTGTTAACACGTATACAACCGTTTGATATTCGTTATATTTCCCAGCCTCTTGCCATTGATTCTAGTATTGTTGTGATAGATGTTAGTGGTCAGTTAACAGTGCTTACTCAAGATAAAACACTTGAATCTCCTTCCTATTCCAATATTAGATTTAATAGATAAAAAGATTAATCATGATACCTGTTATCGCACTTATAGGACGCCCCAATGTAGGTAAGTCCACTCTGTTTAATGCGTTGACTCGTACTCGTGATGCCATTGTTGCTGATGAACCCGGATTAACGCGTGACCGTCAATATGGCGTTGGGAAAGTTGGGCATAAAAAATTTATCATTGTTGATACCGGTGGGTTAAGCGGAGAGCATCAAGATCTTGATGATTTGATGGCAAGGCAAACTCTGCTTGCATTACAGGAAGCAGATGTCGTTTTGTTCATGGTGGATGCGAGATCTGGCATTAACAGCGGTGATGAAGTCATCGCTTCAATGGTGCGAAAAGCAGGCAAACAGACCACCGTTGTATTAAATAAAATTGATGGTGTGAATCCTGAATTTGCAGAAGCTGATTTTTTTGCACTTGGTTTTTCCGACATGGCTATGGTAGCTGCATCTCAGCGTAAAGGTATCAACCCACTGGTTGAACAGGTGATGCGTGATTTTCCTGATGAAGTTGAGTCGGATGAAGAACCTGAAGGACCTTCTATAGCCATTATTGGACGACCTAATGTAGGAAAATCTACATTAATAAATCGGCTAGTTGGAGAAGAACGTGTAGTTGCCTTCGACCAACCCGGTACCACTCGAGATTCGATTCCGGTACCTTTTGAACGACATGGAAAAAATTATACCCTGATAGATACTGCGGGTGTCAGACGCCGGGGTAAAGTTCATGAAACGGTCGAAAAATTTAGTGTTATCAAAACCCTGAATGCTATCGAAAATGCTAATGTGGTCGTTGTGGTTGTGGATGCACGTGATGGTATTACCGATCAGGATTTGACCCTGTTGGGTTATGTTTTAAACAGTGGTCGTTCACTGGCTTTAGCTATTAATAAGTGGGATGGCCTGGAACCTGAACAACGGGAATACAATAAAACAGAATTGCACCGTCGCCTGTCTTTTGTAGATTTTGCTAACCAGCATTTCATCTCTGCGTTGCATGGCACTGGTGTCGGCGATTTGATGAAGTCGATCGACCAGGCTTATGCTTCAGCTTTCATGCAGTTTAACACCAAAGATTTGACCGATCTGCTGGAAGAGGCCATTTTTAAACATAATCCTCCGATGCATAATGGGCGTAGAGCTAAACTACGTTATGCACATCAGGGTGGAAAAAATCCTCCTATCATTATTATCCACGGTAGCAGAACCGATTCTCTGGCCGATTCCTATAAACGTTACCTGTCGAAATTTTACATTAAAAAACTCAAATTGATGGGTACACCTGTTCGTATTGAGTTTAAGGTAGGGGATAATCCGTTTGCAGGTAAACGCAATAAACTCACCAAACGCCAACAAACTAAAAAGAAGCGTATGATGAAGTTTGTTAAAAAGAAAAAATAATTTTTTAGCTGGTTCTTATACAAAATTAAGTTATTAAAACTATTAATGAAACTTCCTACTGCTATGATGTTCTTTTAACCGGTCGGTCACGAATACACCAGAAAATACTTACCTGTTATTCCTGACAGACTGTAGGGACCGGCAAGCCTGTGGTGAGATGAGCCGTAGCATTTAATGTGGAAATTACATTCAATAATAATTCTAAAAATCTGGTTATAATGAAAATATTGCTCCTACCAAAAATCATCACATTAATGGAACAGATACCTAAAACTTGCATAACTGAGTAATAACTTTAACTCTATCACGTGAACTATGTGATGCTGTTTGACTGAAACATCTTTATAATCAGGATATATAATGACAGCATCATCAATGAATCACTCTATGTCCTTTTGATCGAATGGATTTCTGCTTCAAAGAATCAAAATGCCTGTGCTCATTACCCACTACCTGTTTGATCAAACTTGGAATATCTAGTACCAGTGCAACCATTCCACTGCCTAATATAGTAAAGCCGGCAAATCCTGATAATCCTTTAAACACCAGTCCAAGAGGTTTTATAACGGCCTGAACTTCACCTAGTAACTCATCCACCATCAAACCAATTTTCTTGTTGGCAAACTGTACAACCACTATATTGTTTCTACGCCTTCTTTGTTCTGAAATAGTTTCACCGTCTAACTGCTGATGGTTGATATCAAAATGTTCTTTGAGGTGAACAATAGGTAATACTTCTTCTCTTAACGTTATGTAATCATGCATTGAAGCTTCTTCAATCTGAGGCTGAGTCAACGTCAGGCATTCGTGCACCATATCCAGAGGAAAGATATAGGATTCATCGTCTATACTGACATTAAAGCCGTCGATGATAGCCAATGTTAGAGGTAACTGAATAGTAATGGTGGTGCCTGTACCCAGCTCAGAATCGATATACACATTACCGCGTAAAGACTCTATGTTTCGCCTCACAACATCCATGCCTACACCTCGACCAGAGATATTACTGACTTCATTAGCGGTTGAAAATCCAGCTGCAAAAATCAGGTTGAAAATTTCCTGTTTAGACAGTTTTTCACTGTCTTTGACAAGGCCTTTTTCCAGTCCTTTTTTAAGCAAAATATTTGCATCAAGACCTTTTCCATCATCAATAATCTGGATAGTGATGTAACCCGCTTCATGTTGGGCCTGCAGAGTGACCGTTCCTTCGGCAGGTTTTCCCTGGCGTATACGTTCGTCCGGCATTTCAATACCATGATCCAGTGAGTTACGAATCAGGTGCATCAATGGATCACCAATTTTTTCTATGACTGTTTTATCCAGTTCAGTATCCGCACCATAGATTTCCAGTTTAATTTTTTTATCCAGCTCTTTAGATATATCACGGATAACCCGGTGATAACGATTAAATGTCATGCCAATGGGAACCATACGTAATCCTAAAGCAACCTCTCTTAAATCGGCCAACGCAAGCGTCATGCTTTCGGTGCTTTCATTAAGCTCTTCATTGGCTACTAAATCGGTAATTTGATCTAGTTTTGCCCCATTGATAACCAGTTCACCAACTAGATTAATAAGTTTATCCAGTTTTTCAGAGTCGACTTTGACGAAGGTAAGAGCTTTTTGTTTTTGCTCACGGACTTTAAATTGTTTGTTCAGTGCTTCATTAACAACTTCTTGCTGAACCATCTGGTTTTCAACCAGTAAATCACCAGTTAAATGCTTTGAGGAGGGTTCTCCAGAATCAGCATTTTCATTTTGCTGATTCAACACCTGTTGTAACTCATCACTAGTGAGACTTCCCGTCTGCAATAAAATTTGGCCCAGGGCCATTTCTTCTTCTGGCAGTTGCTCGATTAAATGCTGGTATTCAGAAAAATGACTTTTAGGTGAAAGAATTGTAAGTTGACAGTCTTCAAGATATTTAAAAATATCATTAATCTGCTCTTTGGTCACATCAGTTTTCAGGGCTATTTCCCAGCCTACAAAACAGCCTTCAGGCTCGAGTTCATCCAGTAACGGTAAATTCTGATCGATGAAGACGGTTTCTTTTATTTCACCCAAATCAGATAATTGTTGGAAAATTGATGCTGGATCAAACCCCTGTCTAAACGTATCAGATCCATAACGAATAGAAAGGTGATAATGATCAGTTAATGTATGCTCTGTAGAACTTTCAGTTGTTGCATTTTCTCTATCAGCAACTGAATTATTTGAATCACAACTTACCGGTGGTTCTGAGTCACCCGATTTAAATGCTTTTAACAGCTGAATAAGCTCTTCTTCCTCAGTCTTATCACCTTCAAAGTCATCTGCCAATCCCTCTAATAAGGTAATAATGTAATCACGTGACCGCATTAATACGGTGATTAAGTCTGATGATGTCGGTATCAGGCCGTTACGCATATCATCCAGTACATTTTCCACAATATGGGTAAAGTGAATAATGTGATCAAAACCGAACAGGCCGGCTGAGCCTTTGATGGTGTGTGCTGCACCAAATATTTTAGCTAATACTTCATCATAATTATCAGACTCTTCCAGCTCTAATAACGAACTTTCCATTTCCTGTAATAATTCTTCACCTTCCGAGATAAAAATTTGTATGTTTTCATCTATTTTCATCCTTCACCTCGATTTTTTCAATCAAGCTGCAGTTGAACAGCTAAGTTACTCATCACTTGTTTCAGCCGAAAAAAAATCATTCATAAACATTGCTTTGATTTTTTCATCTAGTGCTTCTGTTGGTTTTATGAGTAAAAATTGAAGAGCCTGTTTCCCTGCCTGTTTTTTGCAACTTGCCAATAACTGTACAAAGGAAGCATCTACCACTGACACTGCTGACACATCCAGTTCAAGGTCTGTATCTGCTGTCCAGTTATCATGAATCTGTTGATGAAGTTGTGCAATTTCATAAACAGTACATTCTCCGCTTAGTACTATGGCACTCATAATATATTCCTTACTCTTCAGTTTTAGAGCTTTTGTGCATATCGCTTACAATGGCTATTTCTTCGGCTGAAAGTACCTGGCTAATATCTAGAATGATAATAAACCCTTCATCAATACGAGCCATGCCTTTGATAAAATTAGTCTGAATATTGGCTCCAAGGGTCGGAGTAGGTTCAATATCGCCCTCCGGTATTTCAATGACCTGCAATACTTTATCCACTACTATACCCATCACCACAGGTTCATCAGCTATTTCAACCTCCATAATGATGATACAGGTACGTTTATCAGCCTCCGTCAATTTCAAACCAAATTTTGCAGCCAGATTAATCACCGGTACCACGTTGCCACGCAAATTAATAACACCTTCTATAAAATTGGGCACCATTGGCATTTTGGTGAGCTTACCGTAACGAATAATTTCACGAATATTCAACACCGGTACAGCAAGCTCTTCCTCTGATAAATCAAAGGTTAAATGTTGATCCTGCTTAGTCACTGCTAACTCATCAATTATCTGTTCAAGTGACATATCAATACTCCCTAAAATCGTTCAAAGTCATCAGGAGTATCTTCACCTTCCGAACTCATAACAGCCTTAGATTTTTCTGAGCCTGCCTTAGCTTTATAGTTACTTTGTCGAACAGCTGGTTTAAGGTTGCTTCCAGCAAACTTTGAGCGACCAGCACCAGTCTCTTCAATATTAAAGAAAGTCATCATGTCTTCCAGCGATATAGCCTGAGAGTTCATTTCTTCTGCGGTTGATGCCAGTTCTTCAGACAGTGCTGCATTATTCTGGGTGACCGTATCCAGTTGAGTCATAGCTCCGTTGATTTCATTGATTCCAGTTGATTGCTCTTCACTTGCAGCGGTAATTTCCTGTACAAGATCAGCCGTTTTAGCAATAGTTGGCACCATTTCCTTCAGCAGAGAACCTGCCTTTTCAGAAACAGATACACTGGATTTAGCCAGTGCACTAATTTCGTTAGCAGCGACTTCACTGTTACCAGCCAGTTTCCTGACTTCTGCCGCAACCACTGCAAAACCTTTACCATGTTCACCGGCTCTGGCTGCTTCAATTGCTGCATTGAGTGCCAGAATTTTTGTTTCATAGGCAATGTCTTCAATAATACCAATTTTATCCGCAATATCCTTCATTGCTGTGACCGTTTCTTCAACTGCCTCTCCACCTTCCTTGGCTTGATGGGAAGCTGATTCTGCCATTTTTTCAGTCTGTTTGGCATTATCAGCGTTTTGATTCACATTTGCGCTCATTTCTTCCAGTGCACTGGAGGTTTCTTCTACGCTAGCAGCCTGCTCAGAAGCTCCACTGGATAGATTTTGAACACTTTCACTCAGTTGCGACGAACCCTGTGAAATATTATTAGCCGAACTTATGACTGTCGTGACAATATCTCGAAGCTTGTCAGACATATCAATCATTGCTGAAAAAATGCCACTAGCATCCTGACTTTCTCTGGCAGTAAAATGTAGGCTTAAATTGCCATTCGCAATTTCTTTCGCGATATCTTCAATAGCTTCAGGCTCTCCACCCACCTGTTTAAGCACGCCTTTACTAACAACTATCGCAATGCCTATACCAATAATTAATGACACCACAATGGCGATATAGATAAAGTTAAAGGTATTATCCACAGTGGTTTTATTTGCTGCTTGCCTTACACCCATCAACTGCAGCTCTTCTGCACTGAATTCAGACATAATACTGCGGAATTTATCGAAATATTGTTTTCCCTGAGCCTCACCAATCAGGTCAGCCATGTCATCCATGGTTTTGGCAGTACCAATTTTTCGACGTAAATCTATCGTTGGTTCGGTAACATTTTTTTGCCAGTCTATAACATTTGCTTCTGTTTCATTCAATAAAGTAACTTGAGCAGGGTTATCGCTGACCGTCTTTCTAAGAGAATCCAGTGAGCTGTAAAAATGATCTCCACCTTCGGTATAGGGTGCCAGAAAATCTTCTTTACCTGCGAGCAGGTAACCACGCATACCTGTTTCCATATTGACTGCGGCTGCCAGAATATCATTCGCCTGAGCAATCACCTTATAGGTATGGGTTACCCAGTGCTCATTCTGCTTCATAATCTCAAGGTGTTGTTCAACTTCCTGTTCAGCAGTTTTTGCACTCTTTTGCCTTTCTCCCATCAGCTCTCGTTCAATTTTACTGAATTTTTCAACGCTCTGACGAAATGCATCAAAATATTGTTTGCCCTTTTTCTCTGAAACATAATCATCAATATCTTCCAGAGAACCAATACCATCCGCTACCTCTGCTCGTAAATTAATGACTGGTTCAACCACATTGTTGATCCAGTCTTTTATAAGTGTCTGCATTTTTTCAAGGCGATCAACCTGAGCGGGATTATCACTGACACTTTCCTGGAGTGCCTGAGCCTCTTTAAAAAAAGATTTCTTACCCTTGTTATAAGGCTCAAGAAAATCACTTTCACCGGCTAGCAGGTAACCTCTCATACCCGTTTCCATATCAACGGCATGAGCCAGCATCAATGATGTGTTTTCTAATACCTTGTGGGTGTGATCAACCCAGGCCGTTGTTTTTTCCAGCAGTTTAAAATTAGTTGTTACTTCAATTTCTGCCTGTTGAAATTCTTCCCTACGTTTGTGTAATAGCGTAGATTCACGCTCAATGAAGGTGGATATCTGCTCGCGAAATTTATCAAAATAGACCTTGCCTCGTGCTTCACCAACCAGAGCAGCCATATCATTCATAGTCTTCGCATCACCAATTTTTCGCCGTAAAGCGATGTTTGGTTCCGTCACCTTAGTTTGCCATTCCTTTAACACATTTTCGACTTCACTCAGTCGCTTCACCTGTTTGGGGTTATCATTAACCGTCTGCTTGAGTGAGGTTATTTGTTTGTAAGTTTCAGATTCGCCGTGTGTATATGGGTTTAAAAAATCCTCCTTGCCTGCCAACAAATACCCTCGCATACCTGTTTCCATATCGACTGCTGAGCCAATTATGTTATTCGACTGTTCCAATACTTCATGGGTATGATCCACCAATTTATTCGTTGAGGTAATAGAGTTGATGCTTGTTATGCTGAGAAGCCCCAGAAGCAGTAAAAAAGCAAGGGGTACAAGGGCTCCTGCTAAAATTTTAAATCTTAAGTTAATTTTCACAGTTGATTACCTCAATTAATATTAAAAGAGTCAATTCTCATTGATGACAAGCACTATTTATTAATATCTACTAAATTTGACTGACTCCTGTCATGTGTTTTTATCTACGGTTTTTATATTGATCCGCATGAAATTTACCAGGTGAACAGGGATATCGATCACCAGTACTACTTTCATACATATAACATAGGTTAATTTAACAGTTTATGAATTATTTATTATTTAAAAGATTTTAAAAGTTGACATAGATCAACTTTAGTTTAATCGAAGATTTTTACACTACCTGTAAAGTACTTCATCTACTTTTGAAATAATGGTTTTCCTATCACTGGGTTTGATCAAAAAATTGGCAGCACCCACATGAATATCGCCTCTCATCAAGATAAATCTAATGTTGTGTTTTTAGTAAATGGCTACGCGACATAAAAAGTCGGTATAAAATTGGAATAATAAATAGAGTCAATGTCGCAGAAAATCCCAGTCCCCAGACAATTGCATTTGCCACCGGTCCCCAGATTAATGACTCTCCACCAAGTCCTGTGGCTAAAGATAATAGCCCGCCAATAGTAGTCAATGTAGTAATCACGATAGGAATAACACGCCTCCTGGCTGCGTAAACGGTGGAATGTAACAATGACATGCCACTGGCAAGTTTTGCATTGGCTGTTGATATCAGTACGATGGCCGAATTGACAGCAATTCCGGCCAGAGCAACTATGCCATACAGTGCAAATAAACTTAATGGATGTTGAGTGATTAAAATGCCAATAACCACACCAGTGAAAGCCAGGAATACCGTAGACAAAATCATCAAGGGTTGAAAATAACTCTTAAATTGCGTGCCCAGAATCATGTACATGACGCCAACACCAAATATAAACAGCACGACAATAGCGTCCAGGGCTTCCTGAATATCATCAAGAATTCCTGAAAAGTCTAAGTTAACATTTGGGTACTTATGTTTAATTTTTTTCCATTCATCTTTTATAAAATTATTAGCGGTCACTTCATCAATTTGAGTTTTATCAATATCAGCTTCAACCGTAATAGTTCTCTTAAAATTGTAATGACGAATATTACCCAGGCTGCTTTGAGTTTCTGCGGATATAAGCTGGCCTAGTGGAATAGCTTTACCCGTTGAGGTAAATATAACTTGCTGTAGTAAATCATCGATCTGTTTTAAATTGTCACGAGCACTTAATATTCTAACTTCAGTTTTTTCTCCGTTAATCTGTAGATCGGTTAGCACTTCACCATCAACTGAAATAAGCAATGTACGTGCTAATAATGCCGGGTTAACGCCCAGTTTATGAATTTGTTCATGGCGTAACTGGTAACTCACCTGATTCGAACCGCGAGCAGCATCATCGGTGATATCTGAAACCAGTTCATGACTGGATAAAACGTCTTTTAGTTCGTTGCTTGCTTGTCTTATTTCATCATAATCATCTCCCCTAACTTTAACGCTAATAGATTTTGCCGTAGGAGGTCCTCCACTCAGTTTGAGGAAAGAAATGTTATCTGGTTCAGGCACATTGGTAACCTGTTCACGAATATCTTCCATTATCTGTTCGACACTGCGCATGCCCGGTAGGCGAGGGTTTAGTCCTACCAGAACCTGGCCATATTGGTTGCCAAATCTGGGTTCGGTTTCGGTAAAGAGTAAGCCCGAGTAGCTAACCATCTCACGAAATTCATTATTTTTTAGTAACCTTCGTGTTAACTGTTCGATCTCTTCGACTTTGTTATGTGTATTTTGAAGGATAGATGTAGGTGACATTTCAACATTGACGTAAAACAGGCGCAAAGTATCACTCGCAAAAAAGTCTTTTTTGATTATTGGGCTAGCCATGATAACCACTGCTAACATGAATAAGAGTGTACTGACAAAAATGGCTAATTTAGGAAAACGTAAAACTTTGATTAACAGGCGTGTATAGAAAATACGAATGGCCCGTGTCATGCGTACTCGCCATAGCTGAGTTCTTGAAGGCTTACGGTGATGTCCATCAAAATTCATCACCAGAACATGGGCGGGTAACATCCAGTAGGCTTCAACCAGACTGATCGATAATGCAATGGTGACCACCAGTGGTATGACTCTCATAAATTCGCCCAGGATGCCTGGTAGTAATACAAGCGGTAAAAATGCAGCCATAGTCGTTAACACGGCTGTAGTGACCGGTGCGAAAACTTCTTTTAACGCATTGATGACGGCATGATCCCGTTGTTCTCCAAGTGCAATACGATGATAAATAGCTTCTGCAACCACCACAGCATCATCGACCAGCATACCTAAAGCAATAACAACGGCGAGTAAAACAGAGACATTCAGTGTTTGCCCCAGCCCACTTAAAATCCAGAAAGTTCCTGCCAGAATAAACGGAATACCAACTGTGGTAATGACTGCAATGCGTAAACCAAGAAAAACAAAAGTGATGAGCAGTACAAATGACAAACCGTAGATGGCATTGGTTTGCATAATGTTGAGTGCATTTCGGGTGATTTCGGATTGATCATCAACAAGTACCAGTTCAACACCGGTGGACTGGCTGAGTTTGTTACGTTGTTGAATATAATCCTGAACCTGTTCAATCAGCTCTAAGGTATTTGAACCTGACTGTTTTAAAACGGCAGCGAGGATAGTCGGTGTGCCATTACTGCTGACCAGCCGACTGGCTTCCCGCTGACTGTGCTCAATGTGAGCAAGATTTGATAGCGGGACATAGCCCGGTCTGGTCAAAACAGGTAATGATGAAAGATAAGCAGGGTCTTCATTTTTGCCATTTAACCTGACTAACCATTTTTGATCCCCTGCAGTCAGGCTACCAGCGGATAAATCATTAAATAAGAGTTTGATTGAATCTGCCAGATCAGTTGGGTTTAATCCGTAAGTAATTAGCTTTTCAGGCTGGTAATAAATCTGTAATTCAGGATCGTTCAAACCATAATTATCGACTCTATCCACACCTTTCATGCGTTTCAATTCATCGATTACATGCTTTGCCTGAAGTCTGAGGTTTTCATCATAAGCGACACCTTTGATTAATACGGTTGCTGCAGGAAAGGCATTGGCAGAAACAATTTCCAGCACTTTAGGGGTTGTGCTTGCTTCAGGGAAATCACTTTCTACATTTTGAATTTCCCGGCGTAAGTCTGAAAGGTGTTTATCATAAGTACGTTCATCGATCTGATTGAAACGGATTAAAAGGCTGCTGACGGACTCTCTACTATTACTCGAAACAAATTTAATGTCCGGTAAAGTTTTTAGAGCATCTTCAAGTGGATCGGTAATTTGTTTTTCGACATCCTGAGCCGATGCGCCAGGTAATAAAGTGGTGACGACTATCCAGTTAAAGTTGATATCAGGATCTTGCTGGCGAGGTAAAGAGAGGTACGAAATAGTGCCTATGACCAGAATTAGAGCAAATGATAAATTCGCAAGTACGTCATTTTTTAAAAATCTTAATAACATCTTTTCTCAGGCTCAGTGTTTTACCAGTATTTTTTCATTATCGATGAGTAGCTGAAGGTGATTACCAATGATTAAGCTGTCTTCTGGAAGGCTGCTCTGTACAGCTTGACCTTCCTGGGCATTTAGTAACGGTTTGAATTGTGCTTTATTTTTATGTGCGATAAAAATGCCGAATAAGTTTTCTCTTTGTTGAACATATTGTGCGGGAATGAAATGTTGTTTAGTATCAAATTTTACCAGGCCATAACTACCACCTGGAGGGAAATTAGTTGAGGTGAACTCTAAATGTACAACTTGTTGTTTGCTGGTTTTGTCGACAATTGGTAATACCTTGCGAACCTTAAGACCATATAAAAAACCAGAGCTTTCATAGTTTATTACTTTAGCCTGTTCTAACAGAGGTAATTTATTAACCGGTATTTCCAGTCGAACTTCTACTGCATCAGGTTTGAGCAGTTTAAATTGTGGTGACCCTGGCGTGGCATATGAACCTGTACTGGTGAATTTCTCTAAAATTAACCCATCGAAAGGGGCTTTTATCTGACAATAATTAACCCTTTGTCGGGCTGCATCGAGTGAAGCCTGTTGCTCTTCTATGCTGGCATTATCTGCAACCAGTTGAGTTTCACGTTGATCAAGTTCCTCACGCGAAATACTGCTGCTACGGCTCAAACGATTTGCACGTTCTAGTTGTTGTTTTGTTAATTTACGTTTGGCCATTAATTGTTTGATAGCGGCTTCTATACGCGTTTTATTAATTTTTGCAGTCGTGCAATCCAGTTTAATGATGACCTGACCCTTTTCTACTTTTTCACCGACCAGGTCCGGGAAGTAAATTATTCGCCCACTAGTCTCAGAAGCAATATCTGCAATATGCAAATTAATGACCGAAGCAGGGTATTGAATCGTTTTTGCAAAAGAAATATCTGCAAAGCGTTTTACCTTCACTTCCCGGTCAGCATGGCTGGCGTTAGACAAGCTCAGTCCGATAAAAACACTCAATGTCCATCTGTATATTATTTTCATGGAGTTTATAATGTAAGTTCCAATTTTGAGGAAGTAAAATTAGCTATGAATAGCTTAGCAAAATTCAGTTTTATATTTCTGTTAATTATCATGCCTTTTGCAGGTTTTACCTCTCAACAATTCTCCGAGCAACTCTTTCCTACTCAGGTACTGGAGTTGAATAATAAACTCTACAAGCTCGAAATAGCGGATACCGTTGAACGTAAAACTCAGGGTTTAATGTTTAGACAAAATCTGCAACAAAATGCAGGCATGTTATTTGTTTATTCAAACCCAGGTAATTACCGAATCTGGATGAAGAATACATTGATACCCCTGACAGTAATCTGGCTGGATGAACAAGCACAAATTATTGATAAAAAAATCTTACAGCCCTGTCGTTCAGAGAATTGTCCAGTGTTTGGAGTATCAAGACCTTCTAAATTTATTATTGAACTACATCCATCTGAATTTAATCGATTCAATAAAGGTGGTTTTTTACCTGCGATTATTCAGTAAGTTAAAGTTGTACACTTATACCGTAGGGTGTGCCGCGTGCTCCACACTAAAGCTTAAGATAACTAATTATCTGACCAATAACGTCTTGATCTTTTAATAACCTGACATGTCCAAGCCCCTGAGTTTTGATAACAGATGAATTGCTCCAGTGAGTTTCAATCTCATTAAAATGCTTTTGTGAAACCTCTTCATCAGCAGAATCAAATACTAATAAACCGCTTTGATATTTATCCTCTAAAAGGTTTATCGTTGTAAAAAGACCCCAAGAGTGATCTATTTGCAGTATCTTTTTAAATTCAATACTGATTAATGTTTTGAATTTCTGGACCAGTTTTGGTCTGAGCTTCAATAATTGGGTATATGAATCAAATATTTCCTGTACATCAAGATTAGGCGCAATCAACACCATTCGGTTAAGCATTAAACCGCGGCGTGTCGCTAATGTGACGGCCATGGCTCCAAATGAATGAGCGATGACAGTGTCTATTGGTCCTATTTGCTGTTGAATGGCAACAAGCGAATCAGTGAAGTCCAGCAGGTGTGAATGTTTACCCGGGTTAGTTCCATGAGCTGGAGCATCAAAAACAGCTACCCGGTAACCTGCCTTTGTTAAAGCTGGAATAAAGTGTTTGAACTGTGTGCCAGAACCACTCCAACCATGCATTAAAACTACCAGAGGACCACGACCCCAGCAATAGACAGGAATGCTTTGGTCACTCAGGTTTATTTCAATTCTTCGGTCGGCCTGGTTCCAGAATTTCTTTACCCAGGGTTTTGGACGGCGTTTATAAACGGTGAACCAGATCTTGTTGAGTTGTGCGGCTGCCCAATTGTTATTCACTAAGGATATTAAATTTAATGTATAACCCAGAACTCTAAATTTCCATGGAACTACACGTTTTGTGCGACTGCTTTTTGCCGAGTTTGTAATCAATGATATTGAAGATGGAAACTCAATCAGTGCAGATTTTACCAGGGACAGTGATGGACAATTCATGGGTGTATTCTCTTTAAGATACAACCAGTATATATTTGCAGTGAATCTTAATAAGTGTCATATTTGACATAATACTGGTGAATCAGGACATAACGGTGAAAGCAGCATTATTTTTAATGGACAGGTGTATAGGGTCTTCTATTCATGGCATTCTGGATGCATTGATTGCATCGAACTATACGCTGATTAAGTCTGGTCTGGAGCCGATGTTTGAATGGCATACCATTTCAATGGATGGTGAATCTGTTATGCCTATCAATGGATTAACAATTCAACCTGATTACAGTTTACATAATTATCTTGAGCTTGAAACTTCACCCGATTTATGGATTTTACCCCCTGTATTTCATTCATCGTCCAAATATCAAAGGGTTGAGCAGACTATGTCCCATGCCGAATCTTTAATTCCGGTTATTCAACAGCATTATGATAAGGGTGGAATGTTATTAAGTATTTGCAGTGGATCATTTTTATTAGCGAAGGCTGGGCTGATGCAAAGTCGTCCAGCATTAATGCACTGGAACAATGAACACCATTTTCACAGGATGTTTCCAAAATTAAAAATTGATACTCGTAAAAGCATTGCTGATTACGGCAATATTATCTGTGCTAATGGAGGTGTATTATCCTATGAACACCTGATTATGTACCTGGTAGAACGCTTTGCAGGACATCAAATAGCAGTCGATACCGCAAAGCTTTTAATGATGAATCTTAATGCCTCATCTCCGCTAGTTTATCGGCCAAACATAGAAACCTTGAAACACTCTGATGATAAGGTACAGCATGCCCAACGATATATTGAACGTCATTGTGCTGAGGATATAAATTTGACCAGCTTGTCTGAACGTTTAAATATCAGTGACAGACAGCTCAAACGACGATTTTCCAAAGTACTGAATTGCTCACCTTTACAGTATTTACAAAGAATTCGCATCAATAGAGCCTGTAATCTGCTTGAAATAACTCAGTTACCATCGAATAAAATTGTGTATGAAGTGGGCTATCAGGATGAAAGCAGTTTCCGGCGCTTATTTAAAAAACATATGGATATGACGATGGAAAACTACCGGAAACAGTTTGGTCGTTAATCTGTTAAGTCTTTGCCAGTAACGTCAACCTTTGCATGACTTGTGTTAATTCAAAGATGGTTGTTGCATGTTAATCTGTTGGTTTTTTAAGATACGGTATTAATCCAGACATGAAGAGTATTTACCCTCTGTTTCTATTTATCGCTGTTGCACTACTTTCTGCCTGTTCTCCGCACATGGTATCCGGTGTATGGAAACCGACTCAGGACAATGAATATGGAATTTCAAAATTAGTCGTAGCATTTGATGGAAAGGCTGAGTTTGTCACCACAAAGTTAGACAATATCAACTGGCACTGCTTTTGGTCTGCTACTGCTGATCGTACAGCTGATCTTGAATGTACACCGTCTAATGACACCAGCAAGGAAGAAAGCTTCAAGTTGAATATTAACGCAGAAGGTCTTGCTGAATTAAGCCACAAATTAAAACTGGTCGCTACTTTTAAGCTGGTGAATGAAAACCCTGTTCTTTAATTTGTGAACAGGGTTTGAGGTTTAGCGCCAGGTCGGTTTCATATACATACCGGGAGTCGCTTCTTCAGCCATAATTTTTCCTGGCTGCATCATTGAGCGAATACCCTGATCCATGCCAGGCATCATGAAAGGTTGTGATTGCGGCTGTGGTCGTGGCTGAGGTTGTGACATGGCATTCCAGGGCATCATACCTCCACCAAAAGGCTGTGCAGGTGGTGGGCTATAAGCGGGTGCACGGTTTCCGCCCCAGGGCATCATGCTTCCACCAAAAGGTTGGGGCGGTGGAGCCTGATAAACGGGCGCTCGATTTCCACCCCATGGCATGAAATTAGAACCATAGGGTTGCTGGTTATATTGTGGCCGGGAATAATTTTGTGCTCCCCATGGCATCATATTTGGAGCTGCATTTGATCCACCGGGCATTCCCCAGTTCCCCCACTGAGCATGAGCACTGCTGGCAAGTAGAGTCAGGCCAGTACAAGCAAGTAGTAAACTTTTATTCATGTTTTTTCCTCTTAAGCGATTTGTTTATAATTTTTATTTATCCATGATTTTATAATTTTAATGGATAGCCTGAGTGTAGCCTTATTTATTGCAGTTGTAGATACAATTTTAAAAGTGAATAAGGCGAGGGGTCTAAACAGGGTTTAATTCTCTTCGTTGAATAATACCGTCTTTGTAGATAATGACGATTCCATCAGCTACTGCGACCACACAGGTTTTATTATCTTCGCTTAAAAGTGTTCCGCCTGGGGAAGAGTGTTGGGTGGTATGTGTTTCTATATGGTTTACTAACCATATTTCATGACCGATACAGCAAACCACACCAAATTGGCCGAAAGCGCGAATCATCCTGGAAATATCTGCGGTATTGGCTGACCAGTTAAGCATTCGATCCTGATCGGTAAGCTTTGGCCAGTAACTGCCTTTACCCTGGGGTTTTGCCTGTTGATAGAGATTTGGTAAATCTGAAAGTAACCTGTTTAACAGTTCAGGTATTTTGAAATTTAGTTTAACTAAAAGAGATTCCAGACCTTCATGCTCATCAAGCTGTATGGGAGATTGCAGGATGATATCTCCTTCATCAAACTGTTCTGCGAGTTTATGAAATGTAATACCTGCATGCTGTGGGTATTGAAGGATAAGATGGCTAAGCGGTGTTATTCCACGACCTTCTGGAAGCATAGTCGGGTGCATATTGATGGTTTTAACCTTAGAGGAAGGCAAAGGAATTAAACTATCGTATTCAATACTAAAGAAGCAGCTTACTCCTTCGTTCTCCAGTTGCTGAATTTGTATCTTTTGAGGTTTTCCGGTGAAGTATTGAATGTTTTTTTGGCTTGCATATTGCTGAATATCTTTACAGTTTTCAGCTGAATCAGCGGCAAATATTGCGACTATCTCATGATGGTGTTCATGAAACACTTCTAAACACTGCATGAAAAGATCACTGCTAAAATATGCAATTTTCATATTTAACTCGAAATGTTTAAACAGCCAATTTATTAATGGTCTGAGAATATCTGCTTTCTAAACTGAAGCAGCATGTTTAGGTTTAGTTTTTAACCATACTATCGATAGCAGGCAAATCAGAATAAAAGGTATGACACTTATATTCACCATTATCCAACCCAATTGATGCTGTAAAATGCCCGCGCCGAGTGATGCAAAGGCAACAGTAGTAAAAACTGTAAAATCATTGAGCGCCTGAGTCTTGGCTTTTTCAGCTTCATTATAAGTTTTAGTTAGCATGGTTGTGCCACCAATAAACATAAAATTCCAGCCCAGCCCTAATAAAAAAAGTGCCAGCCAGAAGTGCCATAGAGTTGTTCCTGTTAAATTCACGCCGATACATCCAAGCATTAACAACCCGCCAATAAATATAATTTTCTCAACGCCAAAACGATTGATCAGGTGTCCAGTAAAAAATGAGGGTGCAAACATGCCCAGAACATGCCACTGAATGACAAAGGCAACATCACTGAAGGGTAAGTTTTCGTGTTTCATTGAAAGAGGTGTTGCGGTCATTAACAGAGACATCATGCTGAATCCAATGGCAGCTGATAACAGGGCTACAATAAAATAGGGTTGGCTGGCAATTTCACGTAAGGAGCGGGCATAGTCATTGAGTGCCCGGTTCATCGGTTTAGGTAAATCTATCCATAAAATATTGAGCAGGTTAAGGCTATAAAGAATAAACACAGCGATAAAGCTGCCCATGTAGGCAATGTCGAATATGTCTTTACTGTAACTAGCAAGATTAGGACCGATGAATGCAGCAAGAACGCCACCTGCTAAAACATAGGAGATAGCCGTACTACTATGTCCGGCAGGAGCAACTTCGGTCGCCACGAAACGAAAGTAATTTCCAAATCCGGTGTAGATGCCAAACAGTACAGTGGCTAAACAAAATATTGCAAAAGATTCCTGAGTAATTGCATATAAAGCCAAAAGGCTACCGGCAAAACCGACTATAGAGCTAAAAATAAAGCCCTTACGTCTGCCAAAGCGATTCATCATTAATGAAGCAGGAATGCTGGTTAACATGGTCGCAAAAAATTGAATAGCCAGTGGCAATGTTGCAAGTGCCTTATTTTCAGCCAGTTCAAAACCAATGATTGAAGAAGAGGTCAGTAGTAACGTATTGACAGACATCATCAAAGCCTGCGCAAGTGCTAGCCTGATGACATTACCATTGATGGCAGAGGTATTCATTTGGGGCTTAGAAGTCCTGCATTTTTTTCCATGCAGACATTACTTTAGTTTCTACCTGGTGCCGGTTGTTACGTTGTAACTCTTCTGGAATTAAATTTGGGTGCATGACCTGTTCAGGGTGACCTTTTGGAAATGCAGTTGAGTGGTCGAAAAATAAAAATCCATCAATGGGAATATCTGGCAGGAGAGCAGAAATAGCTTTGATTTGATAATCCAGTTCGAATAATGGGTTTTTAAAAGCATAACTTTTCTGCCCCAGCATCTGAGTCCACTCATCAATATTGCTCGCACAAAATATTTTACCGGGATATTTTTTATACACTAATAAAGTAATACCGTTATGGCGTAAAAGTAAGCGGTCAATGGTAAAATGATGCCCCAGACCATCGGGAATCTGGATGTCGGATATCTGTTCAAGCCCCAGGTGGTTAAGGCAATATTGAGTTCTGAATAATAGCCACGACTGTTTGATTCTAATTCGATTCAGGTAGAAGATAAAAGCAATGGCAAAAAAGCTTACCGCTGAGATTAGTTCTACCCCGGCGAATAATTGAGCATTTACTTGAGAAAGGTCGTTCATGGTATTGAAAAATAATGAAAAAATTCTAAAATTAACTTAAGGTAATGACAAACAGCAGAGCATTTTACATCAAACCGTCCAAACAGCGTAAGGAATTGATATGCCTTTGAAACAAATAAACCAACAAACTACAAATCAGGACTCAATCTCAGAGCTGGAACCTGTTGAAGAAGTAGTGTTCGATCTGGACGATTCTCAATATTATTTAAACCGTGAATTTTCCTGGCTAGAGTTTAATCGTAGAGTTCTGTCTGAAGCTGAAAATGAATCTAATCCATTGCTGGAAAGAGTGAAGTTTCTAGCTATTGTCAGTACCAATATTGATGAGTTTTTCATGAAACGAATTGGTGGGTTGAAGCAGCAACTGGGAGCACATATTCCGGTATTGTCAATCGATGGGCGAACTCCAGAGCAGCAAATTGCAGAGTCCTATAAAATTGTAATTGAGCTGGAAGAAAAAGTTTACCGCCTTTATAAAGATTTAACGGGTTTACTGGAAGAGCATGATATCGATATTTGTGATTATGCTGACTTGAGTGTGGAACAGCAGGTTAATTTACGTGAATATTATTTGAACAATATCTTTCCGCTTGTTACACCTCAATCAGTTGATCCAGCTCATCCATTTCCTTTTATTTCAAATTTCTCTTTGAACCTTCTGGTCACTTTGCGTTACCGGGATGATGAAGAAAATTTACTTGCCCGTGTAAAAGTACCCAGTGGTGGTTCCGGCATAAGCCGGTTTATTCAACTGGGTGATACTCATAAATATGTTCTTCTAGAAGATATCATGTCCAAAAATCTGGACCTGTTGTTTCCTAAGATGAAAATTGTAGCCTGTGAAAACTTTCGAGTAGTCCGTAATATCAATGTGGGTGCTTCGAGAGAAAAAGCAGATGACCTGCTGGCCAGTATTGAATCAGAAATGCTTAACCGTAAATTCGCAACTGTTGTCAGGTTAACAGTTAATGATTCGATGGATCCGGTAAGGCGAGGCATGCTGGCTGCTGAAATTGGGCTGATAGATGACAGTGATACCTTCACCGGTAGTGGCATGTTATCCATGCGAGATTTATGGGAAATAGTGGGTATCAATAAACCTGAATTACACCATGAACCTCATCGCCCGATAGACCATGTTAAATTGCGTGCAGCACCGAATATATTTTATGCAATTCGTGATTCTGGCTCGCTTTTTTTGCACCACCCATATGAATCTTTTGCGACCAGTGCGATTCGATTTTTAAAAGAAGCCAGTATGGATCCAAAGGTGCACGCGATTAAAATGACGCTGTATCGTACCTCTCAGGACAGTAAAATTATCGACTATTTAATTTCTGCAGCTCAAAACGGTAAGCAGGTTGCCGTAGTGGTTGAGCTACAGGCGCGTTTCGATGAAGTGGCTAATATTCGTTGGGCCAGTCGTCTGGAAGAAGCAGGTATTCACGTAACTTATGGAGTGGTGGGGCTTAAAACGCACTGCAAAGTGATTCTGGTGGTACGTAAAGATTATTCTGGCTTGAGACGTTATGCTCATCTTGGAACCGGTAATTATCATGCTGGAACAGCCAGGTTATACAGTGATGTTGGCATCTTAACCTGTAATGAAAGTATTGGCCGTGATCTCACGGAGTTATTTAATTTTCTGACAACCGGTTTTACGCCAGAACGTAATTACCTGAAAATATTACCAGCACCTAAAGTCTTAAAAATGGCTCTAATTGGAAAAATACAGCGTGAAATTAAACATCAAAAAAATAAATCTCAGGGCTTGATTCGGTTTAAGTGTAATGCGCTGGAGGATAAGGAAATTTGTCAGGAATTGTATAAAGCATCTCAGGCCGGGGTAAAAATTGAATTGATCATTCGTGATACCTGCAGAATTAGACCCGGTATCCCCGGGCTGTCTGATAATATTTCAGTCATAAGTATTGTTGGGCGCTTTCTTGAGCATAGCCGGATATTTTATTTCAGGAATGATGGCGAAGAAGAGTTTTACATCGGTTCGGCTGATTTGATGACCAGAAACCTGGAGCATCGGGTTGAAGTGCTCACGCCGATTGATGTTGATATTCATCGTGAAGAGTGCCGTACTATTCTAAATACCTGTCTTAACGATACCTGTTCAGCCTGGGACTTACAGCAGGATGGTAGTTATATTCAACGGGTAACTGATGATGAAGACAGTATTTGTGCTCAGCTTAAAATGGTTCAGCTGGCCAATGAACGCAGTAAATTTGCCCGAGCACATAAAAAAATAAACTATAGAGCCAGCAATCGCAAAAAACGAAATCGTTAAACATTATGATAAATACAAAGCGTCAGCTGGCGGCGATTGACCTTGGTTCAAACAGCTTCCATATGGTTGTAGCAAGGTTAGAAAATAACCAGCCTCTGACTATCGATAAGATCAAGGAAATGGTACGCCTTGCAGCAGGCCTTGATGACAGAAATTTTATTTCAGAAGAAAAAATGGAAGAAGCTCTGGCCTGTTTGAGCAGGTTTGGACAACGTATAAAAGATTTACCCCCGCAAAATGTTTCAGCAGTTGGCACCATGACATTACGTAAAGCACGAAATTCATACTCCTTCCTGGCGCGTGCTGAGAAAGCTTTAGGCTTCCCGATTAATATTGTTGCAGGACAGGAAGAAGCCCGCCTGGTTTACCAGGGTGTTGCGCACAATATGGTTCAAACAGAAACTAACCGGTTGGTTATAGATATAGGTGGAGGCAGTACCGAGTTTATTATTGGCAAGGCATACAACCCTATCATGATGGAAAGCTTGAACATGGGGTGCGTCAATTTTACCAATCAATGGTTTGAGACTGGAGAAATCACCGAAGAAAGAATCCAAAATGCAATTCTTGAAGCAAGAAGAAAGCTCGAATGGATAAGTGATGAATATCTTAAAGAAGGATGGCAGGAGTGTATTGGCTCTTCAGGAACGATAAAAAACATTTCTAAAATACTGTCTGAAAATTTCCAGACCAATGGCATCATTGACTATGCAAACCTGAAAAAATTAAGTGAACTTTTTATAAAAACCGGGCATATAAGTCATCTTGATTTACCGGGCTTATCCATGAATCGGGCACCGGTTATTATTGGAGGTCTTTGTGTGTTAATGGGAGCCTTCGAAGAATTACAGATAGAGAGCATGCAGGCATCGGAAGGGGCACTTAGAGAAGGTTTGCTGAATGACATGATTGAAACTGCACAAGGTCATGATATTCGCCTCGATACTGTCACTAATCTTGAACTACGTTATCGACTGGATACCGCGCAGTCAGGTCGTATCTGTAATACAGCATTGCAAATGTATGATCAGCTGAAACTTGGTGAGGAAAACACTCTGCGATTAGTATTAATCTGGGCAAGTAAATTACATGAAATTGGACTATCCATTTCACATAACAATTACCCAAGACATAGCGGTTATATTATTGAACAGTCGGATATGCCCGGGTTTTCACGTGAAATGCAAAATACTTTAGGCTTAATGGTGAGGTTACAGCGAGGTAAGTTGAATATGAAGCTAATCGATGAATCCCCCAGATGTGACAAAAACATAATAGTAGTCATAATTCTGTTAAGGCTGGCTATTAATCTTGAACGCAGCCGTGACTGGGATACTTCTCGGCATGTAAAAATAAAACTTAAGGAAAATACTTTTAAGATTGTATTTCCGAAAGGTTACCTTGATAGCCATCCATTAACAAAGGCAGATTTAACCCAGGAAAAACAGGAAGTAGAACGAGCTGGATATAAGTTAAAGTTCAATTAAAAGTGTGCTTTTGATCACAAAACTAATATTAATAATAATTATAATATCTTTCTACTCTCAACCTAATACTTTAAAAAACTAGAAATTTCTGGGTGATGATGGAAGTCTTACTTTTCAGGTATAGATTAAGTCACCTTTCAAATTATAAAAATAAAAAATGTTTAAACTTTTATTCGCAGTTATATCAGGGTTGAGTTTTCTGAGAATTTCAATAATTAATCAAACCAAGTAAAGGTGAATCAATGGATAAATACAATTTTAGTAAAACCCTGTTAGCACTCAGTATTACAGCTGCTTTATCAGCCTGCGGAAGCAGTAGCTCTGATGATCCCACCGAAACTCCACCACCTGTTACCACTATTGAAGCAACCCTGGCAGGAACTGCGGCTAAAGGAATAATCATAAGCGGTGTTGTTACTGCATCAGAACTTGATAGTTCCGGAAATGTGTTAAGAGTAGTTGGAACTGCTACAACAGATGCTAATGGTCGTTACACAATGGATTTGAATGATAGTTACGAAGGTGGGCCTATTGTCATTGAAGTAACTAACGATGCCTCTACAACCATGGTTTGTGATGTCGTTTCTGGTTGTGGTACAGCACAGGCTGGAGATCCTCTAGACGAGGATGCAAGTGGCACGATCGATTTTGGTGAGCAATATAAACCTGGCAGTCTGTCAATGACAGCTCTTTTACCGGATGCTGAAGATGGTGAAAGCATCGAAGTACAGGTAACTCCTTTTACCCATATGGCCGCGGAGAATGCTTTAAGTAATGCAACTCTGGATACAACTATTATTGAAACAGCCAATGCACTGGTTTCCAATTTATTAGGCGGCATTGATATTTTAAGAACTGAACCTGTGGATATAACTGATGCTGCCAGTGTTGCTGCAGCGGATGCAAGTGCCGTGGTTTATGCCGCTCTGGGTGCTTCGATTGCTGAGTTAGCACCTGAAGATGCTAATGGACAACCTGACCTTGATGCTGCTTTAGCTACACTAGCTGAAGAATTTGCTAATGGTACAATGTCAGCCGCCGATGATAGTGTAGATGGATCTCCTGAGGATGATGCTAATATTTCATTACAAGAAATTATTCAGGGAGCCGGGACTGCACTGGCTGAAACAGGGTCTACAGATACATCGGGTGTACTTGCCGATCTTGAGGGAGATGTTGATGATGCAATAGCTGGAACAGGAGAAGTTACTCCTGATACTCCAGTTAATGTTGGAGATACTGACGTTGCCAAGGCAAAATCTTTTGTCGCTGATTTAAGAACCTGGGGTGTCACTATAGGTAGTGAAATTGAATCACCGAGCATGGCCTTTGAAAATCAGATTGATATGTCTTTGATGGCTGAAGATATGATTCAGAATGATGGTACTGGAGATGCGATTGGATTTGGTGTCATGGCAATTATGGAGAACCTGTCGGGCAATCTTCAAACATTAACTAGTTTTGAAGATTTTGATGGGACAACACCATTTTCAGCCGGTACACTTTCAATGGCCAGCACAGCTGATGGTGTTGAATACAGCATCACGGGTGGAGAACTATCCATTGATGGAGAAGACATTACACTGGATATGACAGTACTTGTTCCAGCCGATGGTGCCGGAACGGTTATTACTCTGGGTGTTAAAAATATTGAAGCTGAAGGTGACTCGTCAATATTGACCGTCGGTAATGGTACAATTGATGTAACTCTTTCTGCGGCTTACACGGTTAGTTTTGCAGATCTACAAGCGGGCACTGCAGATGAGCCTTCTGCTCCTGTAGAAATGGGTTTTAACTTCGATTTTACGGCTACTCAAAAGAAAACAGTAGATGCGAGTGGAATGTTAGTCGACGCAACCGATCCGGTAACTTTTTCTGGTGACCTTGAAGCGACTCTTTATCCTTATACTGTAGAAGTCACTGAACAAGGAGAGACATTCTTTGAAATACTTGAAGTAGTTCCCGGTTCATTCACTGCGACTGGAACAGTTGGTAATGGCAATAATGACAGTTATGAAATAACAGTTTCTGCCTCTGTTACTGATGCGGATACGCTTGAACCCGTAAATCAGGTATTAGAACTGGACTCAACTTATGCTGCAAATAATGCCGATGCACATTTGATTTCCTGGTCTTATTCGGGTGATACATTTACCTATGAGTCTCCGTATTCCACTTTCACTGCGGTTTATACATCAGCTGATTTACCTGTTGAAATAACTCATAGTTACGATTATGGCTGGGGATACACAGGTACTGATACTTACAGTGATTTTGGTTCATATACCTCCATACAGGATTTTGTAGTTGGTTATAGTGGGAATTTTATTAGTTATTCTAATTGGCATTGGGTAGATGGTCAGGGTGATTATGCAAGTTACCAGGACCCATGGAGTCAGGATTATTCAGTAGATGGATTTATTACGTTCAATCTGGAAGAGCCAGATGTTGTATTTTTCGATGCTGATAATCCAGCATTAGGAAATGTTGGTGTTCAGTTTACTGCTCAATTTGCAGGTTTACCGGCTGCTACAGTCAGTTTTACTGGAAATGCTACGGCTTTTGAAGCAGGTAATGCTACAGCGACAATTTCTTATGACAACAGACAGCTTGTATTTAGTGCGTCAAATGATTCACCTGCAGATCTTCCTCTGGAGCAGGGTAGTCTGGAAATTACTAATCAGGATGGAGTAACTTTAACCTTCACCGGTCAAAACCTGAATGATGGTATTGTAGATAATGAAACAGTTGAAATTACTATTAATAGTAAAGCTGTTGCTACTGTTGAAGGGCTGGAGAATGGTTCAACTAAAGTAACTTATATTGATGGTACTTTTGAAATCTTCTAAAGCTAGTTTTAAAAGGTTAAAAGAAGGGCGGGTTAACCGCCCTTTTTTATATGCAATTTTACTTTGCTTGCCAGCAGCTGGATATGCTCAGTCAGATACCCAACTTACTTTTTCATTTGAAAGTTTCAACTACAGTGATTCTACCAGTCTTCACTCGATATTAGGTCACTGGAGCGATGAGGTTGGAGGAGGCAGTAAAGCATTATCTGTCTCGCGAATAATGCTGGGCTTTGAATATAATAACTACAGTCTTCAAACAGTTTATCGTGATGACTCCTATTATAACTTTGATAATGAAACTGTACATTTTATCTATTTGACTGAGAATAAACTTCCGTTAGTAAATGGGCAGGAATATGACCTTTATATCAAACCGGATAAATCAAGCAGTGAAGGATTAAGATTTGGTACCAATCAGCAAATCACGCCCAAACTCAAACTACATGGTTTTTTCAGCCTGTTAAAAGCAACCAATTTAACTCATGGAAATTTAAATGGTCATGCTATGGCTGTTGGTTCAAATGACTACGATTTTAATTTTGCGTCTGATCTTTATTATGAAGATGATCCTTTATTTGACCGGGTTACTGACCGGCTTTCTGGTAAAGGATATTCAATTGATTTGATGCTGGATTATGAAATAAATGATAAATGGAGTATTAATCTTGAATTATTAGATGTAGTGGGTGAGCTACTGATCGATCAGGCTGCTTTTACTCGAGCTGAAGCTACATCTGATATCAAGGTTTTTGATGAAAATGGTTATCTCACATATGACCCTGTGATCTCAGGTTTAGAATCAAACAAAGATTTTGTTTATCAGTTTAATATGCAAACTCATTTTTCAGTAAATTATAAAATATCTGACAAAAACAGTCTTGTACTTGAATATCACAGACTTTTAGATTTTGATTATCAAAATCTAATTCTGTCACAGCAATTGGGCTTGAACCAACTCAGCTGGATATTAATACCTGAGCTTGAAACAGTCGGTATTGAATTTAAACATCCGTCATTTTCTATCGGTCTGGAGACAGATAACCTTGATTATAAAAAAATGAAATACTTTAGTTTAAATACCCAGTTATTCTGGGCTTTCTAATTGGCTTGAAGTTTTAGGTTTAATGATAAAAGACATAGCCAGTTCAGCCATTCGTTTAGAACCTTCACCCGGCCCCATATTATTTTTTACTTTTTGTAATCCCTGAAAAACCTGCTGTCGATATTGAGTGTCATCCAACAGTTTAAATAATTCATTGCTGATTGATTCTGCATTGGCTGCATCCTGTAATAACTCAACAACAACCGGTTCACGAGCGATGATATTGATCAGACTGATTTGTTTAATGGTTATAATTCGTCTTATTATCAGATAAGACAGGCTGGATAGTTTGTAGACAACACACACAGGAATATTGAGTAAACCAATTTCTAAAGTGACTGTTCCCGAGCAGGATACGATTGCATCACAGCTATGAATAACATCATAAAGGTTATCCTGAGTAAGCGTGACGTTGATTTTAGCAGCGTTACACTGATGTTGAATTTCTTCAATATTGAGATTTGAAGCTACTGGTATTACAAAGTTCAAGTTGGAATCCTGTTTCAACATTAATGCTGCTGTTTCCAGCATAACCGGTATCAGCCTGCTTATTTCACTTTTTCGACTGCCCGGAAACAGGCCGATGATGCGTCCATTTTTGTTTTGTTGCAGGCGTTGATGAATTAACTCAACCTGATTGCTTGTGTTAACTTTATCGACTAGTGGATTGCCGACAAATGTGACTGGAATATTAGCCTTCCGGTAAATCTCTGTTTCGAATTTGAAAATTACTGCCATGTGATCGATAGCCTGACCGATTTTATGGATACGTTTTGGGCGGGAAGCCCACACCTTAGGGCTGATATAAAACAAAACCTTAATGCCTAATGATTTGGCATGTTTTGCCATTTTCAGGTTGAATTCTGGGTAATCGATAAGAATAAGTAAATCTGGTCGTGATGTCTCAAGTTCCTGTTTGATGAGACGCATGGCTCTTTTTATGTCACCCCAATGTTTAAGTACTTCAAACAAACCCATAACCGCTATTAGAGCGGAATCAAAAAATATTTGCACACCAGCCTTTTTCATCTCATGTCCACCCATACCGGTGAACAGGATATCAGGCTGTATTTGTTGAATTTCAGTGACTACTGCAGCAGCATGGGCATCACCGGAGGTTTCACCAGCGAGTAGCATGATATGGGGTTGAGTTTTTAGTGTCATTCAATTAATGCGTGAGAAAATAAATCGACTGGAGTATAGCTTCACCGGTTAATTTCATCTACTGTTCGCTTCTTCTTAAAACCTTTTGATGTGATATTTAACCTTGATGAATTCTGATAATTTATTAGACAGTAACATTGAAGAGCGACTTGTTGCCGGGGTCGATGAAGCAGGGCGTGGGCCCCTGGCAGGTTCTGTAGTAGCTGCAGCTGTTATTCTTGACCCGACACGACCTATTGAAGGATTAACCGATTCTAAAAAGCTAAGTGAAAAAAAACGAATCATTCTTGAGCAAGAGATTAAACAGAAAGCACTGTGCTGGTCTATTGCTGAAGCTTCACAGCTTGAAATTGATGAGATCAATATATTGCATGCCAGCATGTTAGCCATGCAAAGAGCTGTTCTGGCTCTGGATATAAAACCACAGCAAGTACTTGTAGATGGAAACCGTGAGCCTGATCTAGCAGAATATGACGTTCAGGCTATAGTGAAAGGAGATTTAACAGAACCCTGCATCAGTGCTGCATCGATACTGGCTAAACAATATCGAGATAAACAAATGCTGGAAATGGATGTTGTGTATCCACAATATCAGTTTGCCAAACATAAAGGGTATCCTACAAAATTACACCGAGAATTACTGATAGAACATGGAGCCTCTCCCATCCATCGACGTAGTTTTAGACCGGTGAAAGAAGTTTTGTAATTTATTGCACCACGAAGCTCACGAAGGACACGAAGATGATTTATAATAAATATAGAAATTCTGGACTTATAAATTTTAAAAACTCTTTTAGTTTCTGAACGCTAACAAAACACTTTTTTAGCTTCGTGTTCTTCGTGAGCTTCGTGGTGAATTAACATAATTTATTAAACTATGCCGACACAATTTGTTCATCTTCACGTTCATTCTGAATTTTCTCTGGTTGATTCAACGGTTCGTTTAAAGCCGCTTATCGGGCAGGTTGTTGAACGCGGTATGGGGGCTATCGCTTTAACCGATATGTCTAACATGTTTGCTCTGGTTAAAATGTTCAAGATTGCCACAGCAGCCGGTGTTAAACCAATTTTTGGAGCCGATGTATGGATTCGTTTTGAAGATCGCCCGGAAAACTTAAGCAAACTTGTTTTGCTTTGTCAGAATGATGTTGGTTACCTGAACCTGAAACGGTTGATTTCAAGATCTTTCCAGGAAGGACAGGTTGCAGATCGACCCACCATATTAGTCGATTGGCTTGAAGGTAATACTGAAGGTCTTTTGTGCCTCTCTTCAGGACTTGAGGGTGACGTTGGTCAGGCTATTCGGGCACAAAATGTTGAGCTGGCCGAAGAATATCTGGATGCCTGGCAGGTACTATTTCCGAATCGATTTTTTATTGAATTACAGCGTACTGACCGTCCATTTGAAGAAACTTATATCGGCTATGCAGTCAAACTGTCAGCTGAAAAAGGCATTCCATTAGTGGCAACTAATGATGTACGTTTTATAGATTCCAGTGATTTTGATTCTCATGAGATAAGGGTTTGCGTTTGCAGTGGATTCACACTGGATGATAACCGTCGACCTAAAATATATTCGGAACAACAATACCTTCGTTCCAGTGAGGAGATGATAGATCTCTTTAAAGATATCCCTCAAGCTATTGAAAATACAGTAAATATAGCAACTTCCTGTAACGTTACGCTTAAGCTTGGAAAAAATTATTTACCTGAGTTTCCTATTCCAGAAGGTTTTACCACAGACAGTTATTTTCGTTCAGTTTCTGAAGAAGGGCTGGAAGCTCGCATGAAGTTTCTTCAGGAACAGTTGCCGGATGGCGAAATGCTTGATCGTCAACCTTATATTGATCGTTTGAATATTGAACTGGATGTCATCATTCAGATGGGATTTCCCGGTTATTTTTTAATCGTTGCAGATTTCATAGAGTGGTCAAAGGATAATGATATTCCAGTAGGCCCTGGGCGTGGTTCTGGTGCAGGTTCTGTTGTTGCTTATGCACTAAAAATCACCGACCTGGATCCGCTTGAATATGAATTGCTGTTTGAGCGTTTTCTCAATCCGGAACGTGTATCCATGCCCGATTTTGATATCGATTTTTGCATGGAAAAGCGTGATCGTGTCATCGAGTACGTGGCTAAAACTTATGGTCGAAACCAGGTATCACAGATTATCACCTATGGCACCATGGCGGCGAAAGCGGTCATCCGGGATGTTGGGCGTGTGCTTGGACATCCTTATGGCTTTGTTGATCGCATAGCAAAATTGATACCTTTTGAAATTGGCATGACGCTGGATAAAGCTCTTGAACAGGAAGCCGACTTGCAAACCCTGTATCAGGAAGATGAAGAAGTGAACGCGATGATGGATATTGCCCGTTCTCTGGAAGGTCTGACTCGAAATGTGGGCAAACATGCTGGTGGTGTGGTTATTGCGCCCGGTGATTTGACCGATTTTACCCCAATCTATTGTGAACAGGGCGGTGCCGGTCTGGTATCACAATATGATAAAGGGGATGTAGAAGATGTCGGGCTGGTCAAATTTGACTTTTTAGGGCTTCGTACCCTGACGATTATTGACTGGGCTCTAAAAGCCATTAACAAGAAAAAAGATCTTCCACTTGAAATTGAACGTATTCCTCTGGATGACAGAGCCAGTTTTGACCTGTTGCAAGCCTATCAAACGACTGCCGTTTTTCAGCTTGAATCTGCAGGTATGAAAGATCTGATTCGTCGCCTGCAACCGGATAGTTTTGAAGATATTATCGCGCTGGTAGCACTATTTAGACCGGGACCACTTCAATCGGGCATGGTAGATGATTTTATCAATCGTAAGCATGGTCGTTCTAAAGTTGAATACCCGCACCCATCACTCGAACCCATTTTGCAACCAACCTATGGTGTCATCCTGTATCAGGAACAGGTAATGCAAATCGCACAGGTACTGGCTAAATATACACTCGGTGGAGCGGATATGTTACGCCGGGCCATGGGTAAGAAAAAACCAGAGGAGATGGCCAAGCAACGTGTAATTTTTACTGAAGGCGCATTGAATAACGATGTAGATGAAGAAACAGCAACAGGTATCTTCGACCTGATGGAAAAATTTGCAGGTTACGGTTTTAATAAATCCCACTCTGCTGCTTATGCTTTAGTGTCTTATCAAACGGCCTGGTTAAAAGCTCACTATCCACCAGAATTTATGGCCGCGGTGTTATCGGCTGATATGGATAATACCGACAAGGTTGTTATTCTCATTGAAGAATGCAGGTCGATGAAATTGAAGGTTTTGCCTCCAGACGTTAATAATTCCGATTATCATTTTCGAGCCAATGATCAGGGTGAAGTTATCTATGGTTTAGGTGCTATAAAAGGTGTTGGTGAAGCGGCTATTGATAGCATCATTAATGAGCGAAAAAATGGTGAATATCGCTCTCTGGATGATTTTTGTGAACGTGTAGATATGTCCAAAGCCAATAAAAAGGTGATGAATGCACTGGTCACCTGTGGTGCGATGGATTGCTTTTCAAATAATCGAGCAGCGTTACAAACCCATTTACCTTATGCACTACAGGCAGCGGATCAGCTCCAGAGAAATCAGGATGCGGGTATGGTTGACATGTTTGCAATGGATGAACCTGAAAATGTAGTTAAGCCGTTACCAGATGTGCCCGCCTGGGATGAAAAAACACGTTTGATGAATGAAAAGGAAAGCCTGGGCCTTTTTCTGACAGGGCATCCTGTTGACCTGTATAAAAAAGAGTTACGACAAATTGTATCGGTTAATTTAGGTCAATGGCTACAAAAACTGGATACTTCTGATACACCGACCAGTGGCTTTCGCCGCAAAGATGAAAATGCCATTGTAGTAGGGTTGGTCATCGGTATCCGCACGCGTAATGCACATAATGGCAGAGAAGTGTTTGTGACACTGGATGATCGTACCGGGCGTATCGATGTTCGAGTATTTCCTGAAATGTTTCAGGAAATTGAGTCTATCGTTCAAAAAGATGTCATGTGGGTTGTAGAGGGAGGAATATCATATGATGATTTTAATAATGGTATTCGCATACGTGCACGAAAGGTTGAGCTGCTTGAAACTTTTCGCTCTAATCATGCTCGATCGGTAAAGATAGATTTGTCAAAAACAGGGGCGAGATTGATAGATAAACTTGGACGTGATCTACAACCCTTTCAAAAGAATGATTGCTTGCCGTTGGTATTTCACAATGAAAAAGAAGGATATGAATATATTCTGCAAACCGAAAACTGGAGACTTTCTCCAAGTGATGAATCATTGCTAATTCTTGAAAAGCATCTGGGTAAGGATGCTTTTCAAATTGATTACTCTTAAAGTTCTATGCATATAGTTAAAGCTATTTATTCAGCTGATCAGGAGTTAGAATTAGCTCTTATTCAAAAAACAAAAGGGACAAAAAATGAAACTAAGATTAATTTTACCAATTTTATTTATAAGCAGCTTATCATTAATTTCCTGTGGTGGAAGTGGCGGGGGTGATGATGAAAATACGACTGGTGTGGCCATAATTACTACAGAGAATGAAGCTGCTCTTGCAACCGCCGCAACTGAAGCTGCAAAAGCAGCCATAAACAATGCTGGTGTTGGGTTTAAAAGGGCCTCTAAAAATTATGAAATAGCAGAATTTGATATGGCTGCTCTTGTTGATATGTCTGAAGTTTGTGTAACTGGGAGTGCTAGCACTGATATCAATGAAAATACTGGTAATGGTGTCATTACCTATAATAGCTGTGATTTTGGCGGTGTTTTTGTTAATGGTACCGTCACACTAACAACAACAAATTCTGGTGATGTATGGACGACTACCATTGTCTATAATAATTTTACAGTGTCTGCTGGAGGGATAACTGAAACCCTTGATTTGACCACCGTATGTACAAGTAACATAAATACTGGCGCTTCAAGTTGTACCTATGACTCTAAAACTTTGGGTATAGATGGTAGAACTTATTCGGTTTCAGGAGCAAGTGTTAGTGGCAATTCATTCAATGGTTATACAGTTAGTGCTACTGTAACTGATCCAGATTATGGAACATTGTCTATTACAACAAATTCCGCGATCACTTTTAATTGTTCTAATGGTCAGCCTGATTCGGGTGAAATTCAGTTTACAGATGGCTCTGGTAATACAGTTGTGGTGACTTTTAATAGTTGTACCAGTTTTACCGTGAGTTATAACGGCTCATCCACTATGTATAGCTGGTAAGTCTTTAGCTTATAATCCATACAAAAAATCCCATCCTTTTAAGATGGGATTTTTTTATTTAAAGATACTATTCAGAAGCTTTACGGCGTAAAACAAAAACCTGTTTGATCTAATTCATTGCTCATCAGGTATAAAAATAAATCACTGTGCTGCTCAGGTTTTGGTAAGCCATCATTTTTATTGGATGCAGGAAATGCCCGAATATGCAAAGCAGTTCGACTTTTACCCGGGTTAACAGCATTCACAAATAAGGGGCTACCACCGTATTCTGTTGCCAGAATAGACATCATGCTATTAACAGCTCCTTTACTCACGGCATAGGCATCCCAGTAAGCTCCAAACTTATCATCGGTCATAAATAATAAGGAAGAATGTTCTGATTTTGTAAGAAGAGGGATGCAATGTTTGGTTAATAAATATGGGCCGTTCAGATTAACCTGCATCACCTGAAACCAGGTTTCACTATCACTGTGTTCAAAAGGGGTTGGAGAACCAAGCAGTGCTGCTGTATGCAATAAACCATCAAGTCGACCAAATTCTTTATCAATATTTTCAAACAGTTCGTAGTAATCTTTCTCTGTAGCGCCTTCAAGATTTAATGGGTAAATTGCAGGAGTAGGGTAGCCTGCCTGTTCTATTTCATCATAAAGATTTTCTAACAATCTAACATTTTTCCCCAGCAAAATAATGGTTGCGCCCGCAGCTGCATAGGTTAGAGACATGACTTTACCGTAACCGCCAGTAGCACCGGTAATGAGTATGACTTTACCTTTTAAACAGTTAGAGGCTGGCTGGTAATTTTCTGGCTTAGTGGATGTTTTCATGAATTAAATAATTTGAGTAGTCAGTGAATTTTTGAATTCGTTTTTTAAGTGCTAAAATTCTACTTTTAGTTATATTAAATCTAAAATTTGAGCTGGATGATCGATCATGCTGTTGGCCATCCAGCTTTTAAGGTTGGAATTGTCACTGATATAACCATATTTAGCGATGACCGTTGTCATGTTAGCCGCATTACCTGCTTCAATGTCTCTAGGGTCATCACCAATATAAAGGCAGTGTTCACAGCTTATATTAATAGCTTCAGCAGCTGTGAGTAAGGGTAGAGGATGAGGCTTTTTTTCTGCGGTGGTGTCACCGGAAATGGTAACAGCAGAGCGTTTATCCAGTTTTAATGCTGCCATTAACGGATCGGTTAACCAGCCCGGTTTGTTGGTCACAACTCCCCAGGCTATAGATCGTTGCTCTAAAGCTTCTAATAAGCTTTCAAAGCCATCAAAGAGTTTTGAATGGTCGGCAATATTGTGTAAATAGTAATCAAGAAATCTTAAACGTAGAGGTTCGATGTCGTCTTCATTTTTGTATTTGTCAAAGGCAACTTTGGTCATTGCCAGTCCACCTTTTGATACATAAGGACGAAGTGTATCGAGTGTTAATTGAGCCAAACCTTCTTCTTTTAATATCTGATTCAGTGAAGCAACCATATCCGGTGCTGAATCGATTAAAGTACCATCCAGATCAAATAGTACAGCCTTGTATTTTGTAAAACTCATCGGTTATGGCATGTCATCAGGTAATTGACATCCACATCCTGGCCTAAACTGTAGTTTTTAGAAATTGGGTTATAGCTTAAACCTGTAACGTCTGTCACTTCCAGTGAAGCTGATCGGGCGGCCTGGGCCAGCTCTGATGGTTTTAGAAACTTTTGATACTCATGTGTGCCTTTAGGTAACATTTTCATGATGTACTCGGCACCGACGATTGCCAGCATGTAAGATTTGGCATTTCGATTGAGAGTTGATAACACGAGAGTGCCATTGGGTTTTAATGCTTTAGCAGCTGCATTGATAATGCTTGCGGGGTCAGGAACGTGTTCTAGCATTTCAAGGCAGCAGACAACATCGAATTTATCTTCATTGTCATCAGCAAACTGTTCAGCTGTTATCATTTGGTAATCAACCGTTAAACCTGATTCATGTAAATGCATTTTAGCTACATCGAGTGACTGTTCAGCCATATCGATACCGGTTACATCTGCATTATTGGCTGCCATTGCTTCGGATAAAATTCCGCCACCGCATCCAATATCAAGAACCTTTTTACCGGCCAGACCACCACACTGCTGGTTTATATAATCAACTCTGATGGGGTTGATATCATGTAGGGTTTTGAATTCGCTCTGGGTATCCCACCAGCGACTGGCAAGCGCTGAGAATTTTTCAATTTCAGCCGCGTCAACGTTATCTGTATTCATTTAGTTTGATCAATTAAAAATATAGTTCGGGATTATACTTTATTTTTTCACCACGAAGGCACGAAGGGCATGAAGAATAATTTATTGTAGATTAAGTTAATTCACTTTTAGTTTTCACTTTCACTTAAGGTACCTTAAATCCTAATAAAACCTTCGTGTACTTCGTGTCTTCGTGGTGAAAGCTTTTAAGGTTCTTGAATTTTGTCTTGCCATTGTTGAGCAGTTGAAATGATTTCAACTGCGTCTATATCGGTTAATTGATAGTCCTTAAGTTTTTGCTCGCCATTTATCCATACATGTGAAACCTGCATGCTATTGGTGGCGTAGACTAATTGAGCTATCGGGTCGTAAACGGGTTGAGTGTTCAACTGGGAAAAATCTACTGCTATTACATCGGCTTTTTTTCCAGCTTCCAGAGATCCTATCTGGTCTGCCAGCCCTAAAGCTTTTGCTCCATTTATGGTAGCCATGCGTAAACTTTGCTCAGCATTGCAACTGCTGGCATTTCCACTGATACCTTTGCTCAGTAATGCGGCTGTGCGCATTTCACCAAACATGTCGAGATCATTGTTGCTTGCGGCTCCATCTGTACCCAGACAAATGTTTATATTTAGCTTTTGTAATGTATCTACTGGGCAAAAACCACTGGCTAGTTTTAGGTTTGATTCTGGACAGTGAACGACGTGTACTCCAGTTTCTGCAATTCTTTCCATTTCAAGTTCATTTAATGAAGTCATATGAACAGCCATTAAATTTGGGTTCAGCAGGTTAAGCTGGTCCAGTCTTTCGAGTGGTCTTTTACCAATGTTTTTGACTGATTCATCCACTTCAAATTGCGTTTCATGAATGTGCATATGAACCTGAATATCCAGTTCACTGCTATACATGGCAATTTTTTCTAGTGGTTTGTCTGAGACAGTGTAGGGTGCATGGGGGGCAAAAGCGGTTGAGATTAATGGGTACTCTTTTACTTCATCGATAACGGCCATGGCTTTACTCAGGTATTCATCCGCTGACTGAGCCCATACCGTGGGGAAATCAAGCACTATCAATCCTGTGGTGGCGCGCATTCCCATCTGTTGGCAGGTTTTAGCCATGATGTCAGGGAAAAAATACATATCATTCAGACAGGTCGTTCCGCTTCGAATCATTTCGGCGACACAGAGTTTGACGCCGTCCTGAATAAATTGTCTATCGATCCACTTTGATTCAGCTGGCCAGATATGATTGTTTAACCAGTCCATTAATGGCAGGTCGTCGGCAATGCCTCGCAACAGGCTCATTGCTGCGTGAGTATGTGTATTGATTAGACCGGGCATCAAAATGTGATTATCCAGAATAACTGTTTTGGCTTCATCCAGGCCTTCTACAGTATGAAGCTCATTGACGGGATGAATTGACTTAATGATGTCATCTTCAATAACAAGGGCAGAGTCGGTTAACAGGTCAAATTGCTCATTGACTGTTAGTATCCACCTGGGTTTGATTATGGTTAGTTTTTTCATGGGGCAAACCATACAACAAAGTGATTATTAAGCAATGACCTGATCTGAATTAATTTGTTGTGTTAACTCATCCACTACAATGATTTTTTTTCATTTTAAAATTATTCAACGTGAGTCATCCTTCTGCAATCTCCCCCATTCGCTGGGAAAATAATAAACTGGTACTTCTTGATCAACGCTACTTGCCGTCAAAACATGATGATTATGTTTGTTCGACTTTAGAGCAGGCAGCGCAGGGTATTGCTGATCTGGTAGTGCGTGGAGCTCCTGCCATTGGGATCACAGCGGCCTATGCAGTTTATCTTGGTTTTCAACAGCTTCAGCAAGATACTGATTATGATTTAACAGCAGCTCTTGATGAATTAACTAATGCTCGTCCTACTGCTGTAAACCTGGCCTGGGCGGTTGAGCAGCAAAAACAAATTCTGAACGGTAACTCATCAGATATATCCGGTAAGTTACTGGAAAATGCAAAACATATTCATCAACAGGATCTTGATGACAATATCAAAATGGGAGATTTTGGTGCCGGCTTGATAGAACCTGGTTCACGTGTTGTTACACACTGTAATGCAGGTGCGCTTGCTACAGCCGGTTATGGAACAGCCCTTGGGGTTATTAGATCAGCCTGGTCTGAAAATAAACTGGAAAAAGTTTTTGCGTCAGAGACTCGACCCTGGTTACAGGGACTTAGACTCACCGCCTGGGAACTGGCAGAAGATCAAATACCGGTTACGTTAATTGTTGAAGGTGCAGCATCTTCTCTATTGGGTAGAAAAAAAATAGATTGGGTAATTGTGGGTTCCGATAGAATTTGTGCGAATGGTGATGTTGTCAATAAAGTGGGTACCTGTAACCTGGCAATTATGGCGAAACATTATGGAGTGAAAGTAATGGTTGCAGCACCCACGTCGACCATTGATATGAATACTGAATCAGGTGACATGGTTGACATTGAGAATCGCTCATCACAGGAAATACTCGGGCAAAATTATCTGGATAATGAAGCGGTGTCTGCCTGGAACCCTGTATTTGATGTGACCCCGGCAGAGCTGGTTTCAGCCATAGTGACGGAGAAAGGTATCATTTTGCAACCTGACAAAGATAAAATGTCGGCTTTAATGGCTTCTAAATAACCCTGAACAACCTGAAATTCATTTCTAGGCGCTGTTTTTATAAGTGGAGGTTAGGTGGGGGTCTGTGCTAAAATTGCTTAAATCGAATTACAAGGGGTTTCGACCATTAAACTGGTCAGAAGGAAATTACTATTATTATATTTAAATTTGTGTCCATTTCATTGATCAAACCGTTCTGGTTAACTGTCTCTGACGACCTCGTCAAATAATCCAAAATATTAATACTACTCTTTGTTTATCCTTCACTCTATAACATATTGAATCTACCCAGAGAATGATAATTCATGGCTGATATCGCTAAGGAAATATTTCCAGTAAACCTTGAAGATGAGATGCGTCAATCTTATCTGGAATACGCTATGAGCGTAATTGTCGGGCGTGCCTTGCCCGATGTCAGGGATGGATTGAAACCGGTTCATCGTCGTGTTTTATATGCGATGAATGTACTGGGTAATGATTTCAACAAACCCTATAAAAAATCTGCCCGTGTGGTCGGTGATGTTATTGGTAAATATCACCCGCATGGTGATACTGCTGTATATGACACTATTGTTCGTATGGCTCAGCCATTTTCCCTACGCCATATGTTGGTGGATGGGCAGGGTAACTTTGGCTCTGTCGATGGTGACTCGGCTGCCGCCATGCGTTATACCGAAGTTCGTATGTCCAAGATTGCCCACGAGTTATTGGCTGACCTGGACAAGGAAACAGTTAATTTCACACCTAACTACGATGAGTCTGAACACGAACCCTCAGTTTTACCGACTAAAGTACCCAATCTTTTAGTCAATGGATCTTCTGGTATTGCTGTTGGTATGGCAACCAATATTCCTCCTCATAATCTGGCTGAAGTTATTGACGCCTGTGTATTGATGGTTGATCAACCTGAATCCACTGTTGAAGATTTGATGGCCTGTATTCCGGGTCCTGATTTTCCTACGGCTGCTTTCATTAATGGTGCACG
>Ga0209685_1000149_pt1 | contig 57407 bp, 48 predicted proteins | sample SaaInlV_DNA_120m_FD_184685 | JGI IMG/M metagenome (GOLD analysis project Ga0209685, IMG submission 184685) | Marine microbial communities from expanding oxygen minimum zones in the Saanich Inlet - SI075_LV_DNA_120m (SPAdes) (version 2) | ecosystem: Environmental > Aquatic > Marine > Unclassified... | reverse complement strand
TATTTTAAATATAATCGATTGCTCAAACCGGTCAGAAAATCCTGATTTGCCTGATTAATTAACTGCCGACGTTTAGCCTGTTCAATTCGGTTAATATAGAGAAAAAGAAAATAAATAATGCTAAATACTAATATAAAAATAATGACATGCTGGATAATTGAAGTATTTAAATGTTCTACTAACCTGCTTTGGGGTAACAGTGTCATTGCCCATAGTTGATAAGCAGGAATATATGACATGGAGTACATTTTAATCTCACCATTTATACTGGGAGCAAGGTATTCCACGGATTTTTTACTGCTTTTGATATCTGACAACGATAAACCCCGTTGTTCATTTAATGCCAGTTCGTGTTGATTTATGACTTCTTTAGATATGGGGTTATTGATAATATCTTTTATTAAATTGGTATCGGTTATACCGCTGATATAGGCATAATTAAAACTGTTGTCATGAACAATCATGGACTGAAATTGACCAATATTCTGTTGTTTGTTTAGCTCGTTAAGGCTGGGTAGAAGGTCTTTTGGTTTTATGCCGGCTGTCATGACGCCAGTCAGATTATTTTCATCATCACGTATTGCCTTGCGAATAGGGATGACCCAGCTATTTAAAGCTTCAAGATAATAGGTTTTACCTAAAACCATCCTTTGACTTTCTGTAGCCCTGATAAATGTTTCTCTACTATCTGCACTCTTTTTCAAATTAGGCATTTTAGTTAAATTTATATTTGAACTTGCTTTTACTAATTTGCCATCAATATTGGCCAGACCAAATCCTATAAGTGATGAGTTTTGCTGTAGTAATTTATCCAGAAGTTTAGAACTTTCTTTATCATCAGCCTGGCTGTTAATGCGGAATTGCTGACCTAATAACTCCAGCATGATCTCCTGTTGTTCGAACGTTGAAGTTACTGATGATGAAAAAATATTATTAAGATATGACAACTCATCAGCTGAATTACTTTGAATATCTTTCCATGTTAAATAAATGGATAAAACAAGATAAATTATACCGATAAACAGTAAGGTATAAAAAATGAGCCAGATGTTCTTTTTAAGAAACATTTAATTGAATTGTATAAATTGTAATCGTTTTATAATTAACAGTTTGAGTAAAAAATTATTCTAATTACACGACTTAGTAGTAAGCATAGTTGGTATTTAATAAATCGCTTGGTTTATACTCAGTAAATAGTTAACTAACAAAGAGTAAATATGAGTTTAAAGTGGACAGATGTATTAGATATTGCGATTGAACTGGAGGAAATTCATCCGGATGTCGACCCGCAATATGTGCGTTTTACAGACTTGCATGACTGGGTTTGTGCACTAAAAGATTTTGATGACAATCCGGAGCATTCAAATGAAAAAATTCTGGAAGCTATTCAGATGAACTGGATAGATGAACACGATTAATAGCTTTATCTGTTGCGATAAGAGTAGGGTGCGCCAGGCGCACCATCAACTCGTGAAAATTACTCTTTATCTGCCCAGATAACATAAACAGGATCTGACAATAGTAGCTTGTCGGCCAGTTTATCGTCTTCAGGTCGGAATAACCCGCGTTTTGAGTAACTGTTAAAATTACAGAAACCTCCACTTGACCGCAGGTAAGAAAGCACTATTGCAGGGCGTTCAAATTCATGTGCCCCCGTCCAGAGTTGAATTGCTTTCTCGGGGATTGAACGGTTACTAAAACTGATTATGACTCTGCCAGAAGGTTTTAAAACTCGTTTAATTTCAGCAAATAATAATTCAGGATTAATTACATATTCAATGGCTGCATGAATTAATAAGGTATCAAATTGAGCGCTATGAAAAGGTAAACTGGTCATGCTATTCACATCGATGTTGAATTTCAGGTTACAGCTTAAATTCTGTTCCATTTCTGCATCGTTTAGCCCTGCACAGCTAACACTGTCTACATTAATTTCTGCTTCCAGCAAAGGGCTATGTGCTCCTGACATTAAATCCAGTACCTGTGCCTTTTGTGGGATCAGTTTTTGGTAAAGTTTTGATACCTGCAAAAGCGCCAGACTATCCCAAAATGGTGAAAAATCAGGTTGCTTGAAAAATACTGAATCATTACCCGAATCCAGTCGGCTAAAGGCATTAGAGGTAATAAAATCAGTTTCTTTATTGGCTAGTACATCCTGCATACCCGGGCCCGAGTCACAGGCTATAGAAGTTATATCATTGCAGCGTCCTCCACGTTCTGCTCCTGCCTTTTTAATGTTATCAATTTGCATAATCATGTCGAAATCTGTCCCTGATAGCGGATGGTTTAAATCGACTGAAATATTATTTTCATCAACTGAGGTAATTCTACAGGGGAACTTGTTTCCCTCATAAATGCCTTCAACTGCAGTAAAAAAATCTTTGGGATAAAACCTGCCATGTAACGGTAAAATGGGTTCAAGACCTTTTTTGGGAGGTTGAAAATGAGTATGTGAAACAGTATGTTGCTGGCTTGATAAGCGGGGTTCGATTATTTCACCGGCTTTGAACCTGTGTGTGATTTCATCTCCAATTGATTTACCTGGTAATTTTGATTCAATTTCAGCAGGTAAGTAATCTCTCCATAAATTGATACTGGGTAAAAAACTCCAGTCTGTGAACTGACAGTCATGTCCTTGCCACTGTATGCCGACATGGGCAGAAAAAATACTGGTTTTCTCTATGGAATCCTGTTCCGGTCCCGTCTTTTTATTGTCGTCATAAAGTTGAGAGTCAGGTTCAATTATTGGCATCTTTTGGATTCCACATTTAAAAAGCTTATTTTACCTGATCTTTAAACTATCTAGACCATATTTTATATAGGCATTTTTATATCGATATGAAGGAATGAAATATTTTAAATGTTTTTTGTGTAAAACTGGCATAAAGCTAAAAAAAGATCTATAAAAGTATAATGGCAACTCAAAGAATCATAGTCAGTAACGCAAAAGGCGGTTGTGGGAAAACTACAATAGCAATAACTATTGCTTCTTATTACGCGTCGATGGATAAGAATGTAAGGCTGTTTGATTATGATATGCAGGGCTCAGCGGTTCACTGGAAAAATCGAAGGTCTGATCAGTATGCGGATATCGATGTCGTAGATGCTGCTCGACGACCTGGCAACCATATGACTCGATCATGGCAGATGCGCGTTCCTGTTGATACCGATGTTGTGGTGATCGATACTGCTGCTGGTATAGACGGTACGGAGCTTGCCGGCATGTTACAGCAAAATGATTTACTGGTGATTCCGGTATTACCTTCACCCATTGATATTCAGGCAACAGCTTATTTTATTAAAGATGTTCTATTAATTGGGAAAGCCCGGAAAAAACAGATTCGTATTGCCGTTGTTGCTAACAGGGTCAGAAAAAACACCTTGATGTATCATTCACTGGAACGGTTTTTATTTACCTTGAAACTGCCTTTTGTAACCAGTTTTCGAGATACTCAGTTTTACAATAAGTCGATTGAGAAGGGCATAGGTGTTCTGGATATGAAAACAGCTAAAACCCACATCGATCATGAGCAGTGGGCTCCGTTAATTCGTTGGTTGGATACCCCCATTGAAAAAAATGAAGCAGAAATCAGACCTTTATTTAGTGAAAAAGTTTCCTCCTGATTGATCTAATTATTCACACTAAAAACTCCCAGTCATGTGATATGATCAGCGAACTATTTACTGATAATAATCCCATGAAATCAAACTTTACCCGATCTATCTTTGCCTTCCTTTTTTTATTTCCTGTGTTGGTTGAAGCCAATGACCTGGAGGCAGCTTTAAGCTCCGAAACAGCTCAATTTACTTTTCGTTCCGACTCTAGCCTGATTGGTTGGGGCGGTGCTGAACTAGGTGTCGGAATTTTCTATAATGATGCTGATGACTTTGTAGGACAGTTCAGTTTAATGCAACGTCGTCAGGCTTCAAAAAATACACCATTGACCTTAGGTGTCGGCATTAAGGCTTATGCAGGCATGCTGGATGCTGTCGAGCAGGATATTTTTGCGATAGCTGTCGGTGGTGAAGCACGTTATACCATTCCGGGTGTTATGCCGATGTCGATATATTTTACGGCCCATTACGCGCCTAAAATAACCAGTTTTTCTGATTCAGAAGAAATTATAGATACTAACCTGGGTTTTCAAATTGAAGTTTTACCTCAGACTGTTGCTTTTATCGGCCTGAGAAATTTTAAGCTGGATGTGAATAATGGACAGCAATACGATATGGATGATGATCGTTTACATATTGGTGTTCGTTTGACCTTTTAATTTTCTCCCCGGGTTGAAGCCCGGGGATTACTATCTCTACTTTAATCATTTCCAATAAACAAATCTGGGTCTACCCAGGTTCCGTTGAGTCCCACACTCCAGTGTAAATGCGGCCCGGTTACTCGTCCTGTTTCGCCAACCGTACCTATTATCTGACCTTTCTTTACCTTATCACCTACTTTTACATCAATCGTATTCAGGTGTGCATAAAGAGTGATTAGCCCCTGACCGTGGTGGATATAAACCAGGTTGCCGCTGAAGAAAAAATCGCCACTTTCTATAACGGTTCCATCAGCTGGGCTTGCAATGGGTACACCTTTATCCGCAGCGATATCCATTCCACTGTGAGGTCGTTTAGGTTGTCCATTAAAAACTCGCCGCCTTCCATAACTACCGGTCATGATGCCTTCAATAGGTGTCAAAAAATTCACGTCAGCTGTGCTGTTATCCCAAAACTTTGCAGCTTTCTTTTTCCTTTTCTGCTCAGGAATTATACGATCCATGTCTTGCTTAATCGGGTTAACTTTTCGTTTGTCTTTAATGGTGATGTGTTGAGTCGTGTACTCTTTGTCTTTGACCTTAAAAAACTTTTTAACCAGATGCTTTTTATTGCCGTAGTGCCCGCTGATAAAGTATTCCCCTGGTTTTAAACTCAGTGAAAGACCCACAACGGCTATAGTTTTACCCTCTTGTTGAGTGATTAATAGTGGTTTGTTTTTGAATGTAAAATGAGGTGCTCCCTGTGTATTATCCAGTTGGATAAAGGCTATGCCACCGGGTACACGGGATTCCAGCAGTTTTGCGGCTGCGTTTAAACTCAACAGGCATAAAGTGAATAGTAAAAAGTACTGAGTAATTTTCATGATGAAGCCTTATTGTTTTTCATAGCCTGGAGTTTCAGATATCCATCTAATAATTTTTGGTGTAGTTCAAATCCCTGTAATGAAAGTCCGGGGCTATGTAATCCAGCAAAAGTGATTTCACCTCGGATAATTTTTTTGCATTGCTCAAAACGTTGTTTTCCAAATAACTGGTTTAAGCTGATTTCGAGTTTATTTTGCTGTTGAATATCGAGTTCCAACAACACAGAAAGGCAATGATACAGTTGATGTCTGTCAGGACTCAGTTGATCCAGGTGCAGGCACCAGTCTACCCATTCAGCTGAATCATGGTGATCTATTGCCAGGCATATCATGGCTTTTAATTCACCGATTCTAAGTTCAGACCAGACACTGCCAGGATCAGGAGCTATGCCAATAAATTCTGCGACCGCCTGAAAGTCACTGTATCCCTGTTCAGATAAAAAGGCATACAGCTTAACCAGTTCATCCTTATGCTGATCAGGTAAGCTTAGGATGATTTCACGTAATAATGCGCCTTCATTATTGTTGTTCCAGACAAGATCATCCACAGGATAAATTTCAGACATTCCTGGCACCAAAATACGGCAGCTATAAACATTTAAGTGCTGATAGTCGCTGATATAAATATCAAAATCCAGTTGATGGATAATGTTTTCCAGTGTTGTATATTCCTTTCCGGTATCGGCATCAAAGTCCCAGTCTACAAATGCAAAGTCAGGGTCTTTATTGAAAAACTCATATGACATTAAACCGCTGGAATCGATGAAATGTGTCTCCAGATTATGCGGGTCAGCAACTTCATCCAGATCCAGACTAGGCGACTGGAATCCATCCAGCTGGTCCAGCCCTCGACCCTGAAGTAATTCTGTGACGGTACGTTCAAGTGCAACTTCGAAACAGGGATGTGCGCCAAATGAAGCGAATACTGTTGCATTGCCCGGGTTGATTAAGGTGACTGCAATGACAGGGTATTTCCCACCCAATGATGCATCGCTAACTCTCAGGTGATAGCCATGAGATTCCAGTGAGCGAATAGATTCCTCAATTGAAGGGAAACGTTGTATGACTTCTGATGGAATATCAGGTAGGCACAGACCTTCTGCGATAATTTTATTTTTAACATAGCGTTCAAAAATTTCAGAAAGCGCCTGTACCCGGGCCTCATTTTGAGTATTACCGGCAGACATACCGTTACTGACGTAACAGTTGGCGATAATATTGACAGGAAATAACACGCTTTGCTGATCAGATTGACGTGTATAGGGCAGGCAGCAAACACCACGTTCACCGGCTCCCGAATTGACTTCAAATAAATTAGCTGCTGATAACTGTTGTTCTGGATCGTAAAATGACCACAGTTTGTCGCTGAGAACGCTATTTCTAAAGTTGCTATCATCACGATCAATCCAGCATTCATCAGGGTAATGAACAAAGTCTGATCTGGAAATTTCTTCGCCCAGATAAAAGTCTGCAAAGAAGTAGTTACAGCTTAAACGCTCGAAGTATTCTCCCAGAGCACTGGCGAGACAGGCTTTTTCGGTTGCACCTTTTCCGTTGGTAAACATCAATCCACAATCCACATCTTTGATATGTACTGAAAAAACATTAGGCACTGGATTTAACCAGGAAACCTGTTCAACACTGATTCCAATATTATCCAGTTTGTCCATCATGCCTGATATGGAATCTTCCAGGGCAGAATCTTTGCCTTTTATAAATGTTTGCTGAGTCATGTTATTTTGAGTAAATGAGGTAAATATGCACGTAAAAATTCGCTATGCTAACAGAGATCTGTATTGGATAATGGGTTAAATCTGAATTTTCTGTGGTAAATTGATAAAGCTAAAAATATGAACCTGAAAGACTCCATAAGCATTGTTGCTCAAATTAATAATGTCCAGTTTACTGAAAAAGATATTCAATTTTCCTCAGGTGAAGTCGTTGGAATTAATCCTGAATTAGGATTGATGGTTCTGGCTCAGGGAGAATGTCAGGCTGAAGATGCGGCAGCTTATAAATCGGTTGAAATAATGCTGGATGATATGGAGCTGAATTTAAAATCAACCATAAATGATTCCTCTTTATCCTCTTCAATGGTTGATCGTTGTATTTCTGAATCGCTGGATAATATAAATGAATACCTCTATTTTCAGGCTGAACGAAAAGCTGGCCTGGAAAAAGTTGATGGGGTTGATTTAGCAGTTGTTCAAATCCAGCAAAATAACATGAGCTGCTGCAATGTTGGGAGCTTGAGTTGTCTAAGGTTTAGTGGTGATGAATTACTGGTGCTGGGTAAAGATTCAGCAATAGATGACAAGCTGGGTATTAAAACAGCTTTACAGTCTACTATTGTAGAAAATGACTTTTCTGAAGGAGATATCCTGTTGCTTACATCTCCTGATTTAGTTTCCCAGTTAGGTCATGACTTTATAAGAGTTACCTTGTCTCGTTTCAATGACAACCTGGAAATGGCATTACGCCAGATCAATACCCGGGCATTGCGTCATGACTTTGAACAAAAACCTGTAATTATCATCTGCCGTAGAGTTCACACTATGAAACAGAGCCGAAACTGGTTCAATAAAATGCTTAACCATTAATTATCCGATTAGTGACCTGTTTTTAGTCATGAGTGGCTGGAAAATAGCCAGAAATATTCTATGCTCTGTATCACAGTAAGAGTAATCTATTACTCAGGAGCCTGTCGGACTTAGGATTAATCTGCTGCGGAAAAGCCATTTTGGCCACCTTTTCCTATCAATTTAGTTGAATATGAATAACTATTCGCCCAAATTGATAGAAAAATCTATCTCAAAATGGCTTTCCCTCGTTACGATAACCTAAGTCCGACAAGCTCCTAGACTGTATGGAATCATGATTTTTCACGATAATTGCTTATTCTCCAGTTAATAGGAATAAGCTAAATTTATAGGTGTAGCCCAGGTGCCAACAGAATATACCAATAATGTCATTGCATTCTCCGGTAATACGATGGTTTATGAATCCGTTAAACGATTCGCTGTTAAAGGTTTAAATGACCTGATTCGGATCTTGATGGAAAGTGTTGATGATGCCTTATTTGAGCTTTCTGAAAAGGTTGAAAGTGATCATGATCGGAATATGTATTTCGAAGCGATGCGTGAAATTCGGCTCAAACGAAAACTTATTCTTGAAAAGTTCGATGATGAACTTCAGGAAAGTTTCAATCGCCTCATTATTAATAAAGCCGTATCGAAAAAATCAAATAGTCTGGATGAATTAAGCCTTGTCGATCAGCAGGATCTTGAAGATAGTTTGGCCATTGATAATATGATTTCAAAGGCAAGACCGCATTTTGAAGATGACCTCTTTGCCGTGGTTGAAAGGTTTAAGATTATCCTGCATAGAAAACAAGTTACAGATGATCAAAATCCGCTAGATCCGAAAGCTATATGTGACAGCTTTCATCATGCTTCAGAAGTATTAGATACGGATATTCAGGTTAAACTTATTTTTTATAAATTGTTTGATAAGTTTGTTATGTCAAACCTGGGTCATTTTTACCGTGAGTTGAATGACTACTTTATCCAGAAGGGTGTTTTGCCAGAATTTAAAGCATCGCAGGAGCGAATGAAGCAAACCACCAAATTCATGGCGAACAGAATTTCCCGCTCATATTCTGAGGAACAGTTAGATAACTCGGAGTTTGAGTTAAAACTAAATGAGCAAAGTAGTTCCTCCGATAATGTGAATCAGCCTCAAGTAGATGGAAACTTACTGTCTTTGTTACAACAGGTATTGACACCGGGAGGGGGAGTTCCAGCTATGCAGACCGGTAGCATTGAGATGTCTATGCTGCAAAATGCTGAAACTGGCGATAATGTTGAATCATTGCCTGTTGTGGGATTAACACCTGCGGCGCAGAATACTGCCTACATGTCTGCTCTAACTAACTTGCAGTCGAATAATATGCTTTCACAGTCAGTAGGAAGTGTTGATCCCCAGAACTTGAAAACCCAGTTAAATCAGCAATTAGTTGCTTTTAAACAGGATAATAGCCAGCAAAGCAGTGCAGCGGATAATCAAATTATTGATATTGTATCGATGTTATTTGATTTCTTTTTTGATGACGAAGCATTGCCTGATCCAATAAAAGTACTTATTGGGCGATTGCAGATACCTATTCTAAAAGTTGCCATTCTTGATAGCAGCTTTTTTAATCACAAAAAACATCCGGCTAGACAATTACTGGATAGTATCTCTAAAGCTTCTTTAGGTTGGAGTGATGATCAGCAGCTGGAAGATATTTTAATTAAAAAGCTCGAAAAAATAGTCGATTTTTTACTGTTAGAATTTGATCAGGATATAGCTATTTTTGAACAGGCTTTAGATGAATTTCAACAGTTTCTGAAAGATGAAAATGATAAAATTGATCAGGCTGTTGAGCAACTGAAACAAATTGAAAAGGAAAATGATCAGCAGATTGAAGAAGCCCAGGTAGCCGCTTCGGCATTTATCCAGAAATTGCTGGAAAAACATGAGTTGAGCTTTGATGTTATAGACTTTCTAGATGGAATCTGGAAGTCAGTTTTATATCATACTTACCTGTCTCAGGGGGAATCTTCCAATCACTGGAAAAATGTAAAACGCCTGACCACTACTTTAATCTGGACACTTATCGCTAAACATAGTGAATCAGATAAAAAGAAATTACTGAAAACTTTACCCTCATTATTACGTGCGCTATCACAAGGCATGGAATTAATTAAAGTTGATGCTGACGGTAAAAATAGTGTTTTTCAAATGCTGGTTTTGGAACATGCAAAGGTCGTTAAACAAACCAGTAAAAATCTGGTGACGAGAGTTGATGATGAAACTGTCTGGCCAGAAAAAAATATGGAAGCAGCATTTTCCTCTTTTAATGAAAAAGAGCAGGATGACTCATCGATAGATATATTATTATCGACGGATGATACCGGAGAAATTCAAATAATAGAAAATGAGCCGGAAATAGATAAAACAAAAGATACTGTTACAGAAATTACGGTGTCTGAAACTCAGGAAGTAATTCATAATCTGAATGAGTTTACCGACTGTGTGGTCAACGGAAATATTCATATCGAAGAAGAAATAATCATGGATTCTGCTCCTGGAATGGCTTTCATGGAAGAAATGGATACTGATGACTTTCTTGAAACAGTGCAGAATTTGGAACCAGGTGTCTGGTTAGAGTTTGTCGAGACTGGTTCAAAATCCCTGCATGCTAAATTATCCTGGAAAAGTAAAATCACCGGGAAATATGTATTTGTAAATAGGCAAGGTCATAAAATTAAAAATATGACCAGTTTTGGTTTAGCGGCAGAGTTTCGAGCAGGTACCGCTAAATTGATTGAATCGGTTTCGGTATTTGATAGAGCGATTAATTCTTTTATGTCTACTATTAGACATTAAAAAAATATTCACCACGAAGGGCACGAAGGGCACGAAGAATTATAGTGGAAGTGCTGATTGTCTTCAGTGATTGGGTAGGGTGCGCGCGGCGCACCCTACAAATTTTTAGCTCACTTCTCCCGGATAATCCGCAATGCCCGGATTGGTTTTAACACCTATCAACTTAGGGTGATTGATCTTGGGTAAACGCAACACATGGTCTTTATCTCGTGATGCAATGATGTAGTCACGCACGATATCCCACATTAAACGTCCATCCGGTGCCGCGTTGACACTGGCCCAGCCGGCTACTTTGTACATGGTTTCTGGCTCAATTAAATGCCCGTTGTCCAGTCTGGCATCGGTAATACGTTCGTATAATTTTTTGCTCGGATCTATGGTGTAATCCATTCCACCCAAACGCACCATGTCACCACCAGATTGTAAATACGGGTCAGGATCAAAAAGGTTATCTGCCACCGATTCAATGATATTCATTAAATCCTTACCTTTCATTTCTGATACATAGGTTTCAGCGTAAGTCATGGAACACTGTGTCATCACGTCTTCCATGGTGATCCAGTCGCCTTTAAGCGTGGATGTGCCCCAGCGAACACCTGCTGACATGGCCACATCAGCACCGTACTCATGGCGTAATGCATTACACAGCACCTGATCCCAGGTACCCATGAAGTTACCACGGCGATATAATGTGCGATCGGCTATTGCGAGCTTTTCTTCAAGAATCTGTTTGTAGGTTTTACCAACACGTTTTTTGTTGTAAAAGAATTCACTAGAACGACTTTCGATAATTTTGTCATCGTATGTGGTTTCACGCATCTGGTTGATGAAGGCTTTCATTTCCTTATCTTCTTTTAACCAGTCGGAAATGATCGGGAACATCTTATAGTTCATGTTTTTAATGCCCTTATCGATCTCGAAATCCATCACGCCAATGTATTTCCCATTCGATCCAGCATTGGTCACCCAACAGTCATGACCACCTTTATTTTTAACCTTGATGGGTTTTGGCATACCGTCATGCGTGTGACCACCAAAAACAGCATTCAGACCGGGAACACGTTCCGCCATCTTAATGTCCACATCCATGCCGTTATGAGATAGCAGTACAACCGCATCAGGCTTTTCTTCACCACGAATGGTTTCAACCAGTTCAGCCATGTCATCTTCACGAAGACCGAAAGACCAGTCCGGGAAAAACTCCTGTGGGTTGGCATTGGCCGTGCGAGGAAAAGCCTGACCGACAACAGCGACGCGAGCGCCACCGATTTCCTTAATCACGTAAGGGCGGAAAGCATGACCAGAATCTTCATCGTATAAACCACTTCCATCATATTTTTCTACCATGGTGGCGTATTCATCACCAAATAGAGCATCTTCTTTCACGCGCACATTCTGACCAATGAAATCACCTTTGAATAACGCCACGTTACTCAGCACTTCGTCTTCACGATAAGTGAATTCCCAGTGGCCAACCATCACGTCAACACCCAAAATATTAGAAGCTTCCACCATGTCGACACCGCGTGTCCACAGTGAAGTTCCTGAACCCTGCCATAGATCACCACCATCGATAGTCAAGGTGTTCTGACTGCCACCGGCCTGCTCACGCAACATATCGAGTAATGTTTTGATTTGTGGAAAGCCACCAGTTTTGCCGTACTTTTTAGCGGCATTTTGAAAGTCTAAGTAAGAATAAGCATAAGACTCTGGAGAGTTTTCATTCAATCCCATCTTGTGCAATAGTTTTTTACCCACCACGTGAGGCGGTCTGCCATACGCATCACCTACACCCAGGTTGACATTAGGCTCACGGAAATAAACTGGCAGCAACTGCCCATGCACATCGGTGATGTGTAAGATACGAGCATTTCCATTCATGGGCATGTCGTAGAAATTCTTAGGCATCTGTTGTGCATAAGCAGAAGATGGCCATAAAAGAGGTACAGAAGAAGCGGCTGCACTGGCCCCCATCATTTTAATAAAATCGCGACGGTCTAGTTTTTTCATGAAGTCTCCAAAATGGGATTTTAATGGCTTTTAGTAAGACGGCATTATAATTTTTGATATAAGATGCCGTTCCTTACAAATGTATTCCACTTTTTTTTATTTGATTCGATGAATTGTAAATCATTTTGCATTGGTTTTTTAGTATTGATTTTCAGCTTACCGGTAGCTGCTGATGTGGTCAGACCTGCGCTGATTGAAATTAGTGTTTTTACAAGTGGGGAAGTACGTATTGAACTTCGGGCCAGTATCGAAGCGCTTATGACAGGCATAAATGGTCGATATAAAAATACTAAACAGGCTCCTAATGCTGATGAATATGATCGCTACCGGGTGATGCAGCCTGAAGATTTATTGAAAGCTTTTGGACCATTTAAAAAAACCTTAGTTGATGGTGTTGATATAAAACTTGATAGTGAATCGGTTCCTCTTATCATTGAATCGGTCAAAATTCCCGAACCCGGTTATACAAAAGTACCTCGAATAAGTACTGTGACTTTGACAGGCCAGGTTGATCGATATAGAAAGCAACTTACCTGGTATTACCCGCAACGCTTTGGGGATCATGCAACCAGAGTAAGACAGGTTGATGAAGCCAATGAAAAATGGCACTGGTCAAGTCATCAGTGGTTGAAAGATGATGTATATACTCAACCCTATTCTCTGGATGAAATATTTACCAGGCAACCTTTTTTTAGTGTGCTGAAAACCTATGTAGTCGCCGGTTTTCAACATATTCTACCATTGGGTCTTGATCATATTCTGTTTGTAGTGGGTATCTTTTTGTTAAGTACCAGCATGAAGCCATTACTGTGGCAGGTCACAATGTTCACGCTGGCCCACTCTATTACCCTGAGCCTGTCGATGCTGGAAATTTTCAGTTTGCCGTCAAGAGTGGTTGAGCCGTTAATAGCCCTGTCGATTGCCTATGTCGCGATTGAGAATATTTTTAGTCCCAAATTACATCGCAGTCGATTGTGGATTGTATTTGGTTTTGGTTTGCTACACGGTCTGGGGTTTGCATCAATACTGTCAGAGTTTGGCATGCCTGTTGATGACTTTGCCCTGGCGCTGATCAGTTTTAATATTGGTATTGAGTTTGGTCAGTTGGCGATTATTTGTCTGGGATTTTTCGGACTTTCAATCTGGTTTAAAAATCAGCAAACCTATCGTCATGTTGTGGTTATTCCGCTTTCTGTTGTTATATCACTGACCGGGCTTTACTGGTTTTGGGAAAGACTTGAAATAATAAGTTAGCAGTCGTAAGTCGTAAGTCGTAAGTCGTAAGTCGTAAGTCGTAAGTCGTAAGTCGTAAGTCGTAAGTCAAAACCTCTTGACAGTCATAACGGTCAATGAAAAATATTCTGCCGACTGCCGACTGCCGACTGCCGACTGCCGACTGCCGACTGCCGACTGCCGACTGCCGACTGCCGACTGCCAACTGCCAACTTGAATTTTTACATCGACATTTCCAGATCATCCAGAACAGCATCGATACCAGCTTGAGCACATTCTTCATCGGTGATACCTGATGGAGCGCCACTCACACCGACTGCTCCGACCAGAGAACCACCAACCTGAATGGGTAAGCCACCGGCTGACATGATGATGCCAGGTGCTCTTCCAATTGGAGAGTTCGCTCTATCACCCATCGCTGATGTTGCACTGTTAAAGTTGGCGGCGGTGTAAGCTTTTCCTTTACTGATAGGAATAGTGATCTGGGCAGCAATGGTGTCGCGTAAAGCTACTTGAACAATGCCTTCCCTGTCTACCACTGTTACACCTATTTGAATGCCCTGTTTGGTACATTCAGCAATGGCTGCCTGTGCAATCATCAATGCGGTGGGCAGGGTGAGTCGTTTAGTACTTACCATGCCGGGCTCTTCCTGAGCAAAAGCAGTACTAGATAAAAAAGATAATAATATTAATGATGAAATAAAATGTTTCATTGTGGCCTCCTCAGGAATTTAGTGAATAATACCTACATATTTTTTAATGTAAAAATAATACAATTTTATGTCTTTAGATTAATTCAATCTTGAATCTTTCAAATGGATAAAATCTTCTTCTTTTAAATGGAAAACAAATGACTAAAATAAGCTCCAGTAAACTACTGTTATTAGCAGTTTTAATTTCAACAGTTTCTGCCTGTAAAGAGTTACAACCGGTACTTGATAAAGTAAAACCCATGCTTGAACAGCATGCGGGGTCTTCATCAACAGGTCAAACATCAGGAATAACAGCAAACAATATGATAGATGCTATTAAACAGGCTTTATCTCAGGGTGTTAGTGATTCTGTGAATTTACTCAGTAGTGCGAAAGGTTTTAGTCTTAGTGATGTTTACCATATTCCGTTACCTGAGCAACTCAATAAACCTGCTAAGCTATTAAGAAAATTAGGACAGGGCAAAAAGGTTGATGAGTTTGAAACTCGTTTAAACCTGGCCGCCGAACAGTCTGTGGCTAAAGCTATTCCTGTTTTTACCAGTGCCATTAAACAAATGTCTGTGGATGATGCGATGAACATCATGAAAGGCAATGATGATGCGGCCACGATGTATTTTAAAGGTAAAACTGAAGATATCTTACGAAGTAAATTTCTTCCTATTATTAAATCTGCAACTGACCAAACTGGTTTGACCAATAGCTATAAATCGCTGTCACAGTCGATTTCAAGATATGCCCCGTCATATGGTTCCAAATTAGTGGATATAGATGAATATGTGCTGGGTAATGCAATGAATGCCCTGTTTGATCGTATCGCTATCGAGGAAAAATTAATTAGAGATGATTCAGCTAAAAGAGGGACAGATTTGATGAAATCAGTGTATGGTTATTTTTCTAAATAAGCCGAGTCTGCAGGACTCTTTGAGTTAATCATGAAGCTACATTGTTTTTTTGCAATATATTTTGTGCTGTTATCAAGTTCGCTTTCGGCGAATGAAGTCCAGTTGAAACAGTTAACTTCTGGCTTAGCTGTGCCCTGGGGAATGGCTTTTATTTCGGCCACAGAAATCCTGTTTAGCGAACGTCAGGGTAAGTTGGGTATCGTGGACACCATAACCGGTGATGTCAGTCGGGTTTCTGGCCTGCCTGATATTTTTGCTCAGGGGCAGGGGGGCTTAATGGATGTTGCTGTCCCACCTGATTTCAAGCAACAGGGCTGGATTTATTTTACCTACAGTAAAAATATCAAAGGTCAGGGGGCCACAACTCTAGCCCGTGCCCGATTAAAAGATAATCGGCTAACACAATGGACCGATCTTCTCATTACAAAGTCAGCTACCGATACAGGTAGGCACTATGGTAGCCGAATAGCATTTGATGATAAGGGCTTTATCTATTTCGGTGTGGGTGATCGAGGAGTTAGACCTAATGGTCAAAATCTACAGACTCACGCTGGATCAATTCTTCGTCTCAAACGCAATGGAGATGTTCCCGAGGATAATCCTTTTTTCAATAATAAACAGGCTTTACCCGAAATATGGAGTTATGGACACCGTAACCCACAGGGACTGGTTTGGGATAATGATAATAAGCGCTTATGGGAAATTGAGCATGGACCTCGTGGTGGAGATGAAATTAACCTGATTCAAAAAGGGAAAAATTATGGCTGGCCGGTTATTTCTTATGGCAAGGAATACTGGGGACCGGTGGCTGTTGGTGAAGGCACGGAGAAAAAGGGAATGATGCAGCCGGTAAAATATTATGTGCCATCGATTGCTCCGGGAAGCTTGTTGTATTATAACTCAAATGCTTTTCCAGACTGGAAAGGTAACCTTTTTGCCGGAGCCTTAAAACTCAGGCATATTAACCGGATTTCACTGGATGATCAGGGTAAAGCAGTTCAGGAAGAACGCCTTTTTAAAAAGCTTGATGAACGTATTCGGGCTCTAACAATAAGTCCTGAAGGTTTTATTTATTTTTCTACCGATAGTGGGAAAATTTTTGTCATTCACACCGTAGAATAAAAGGAATCATTAGCTAAATTATGCCACTACCAAATCATAATATTTATTTTCAGGAAGAGGAGACTTCTACTGTAACTACCACCGGAGACTTTCTTATTAAAGATGGTGTGGAATACTCCGGTACTCATTTGTTAATTGATTTATGGGGAGCAGAAAAACTGGATGATCCTGAATTGATGGAGCAAACCTTAAACAACTGTGTTTCAGCTTGTTTAGCCACGTTACTGCACATTCATATACATAAATTTTCTGATACGGGAGGTTTATCGGGTGTTGCTGTTTTAGCCGAATCTCATATTAGTGTTCATACCTGGCCTGAGCGTGACTATGCTGCTTTTGATGTTTTTATGTGTGGAGTGACTAAACCTTTAAACGTTATTGATATTTTAAATGATGCTTTTAAACCGAAAGATATTAAGGTAAAAGAAGTATTACGCGGACGTAGAGACGAATTGTAAAGAGATTGCTCTTTCTAATTTAATAGATTCAGCTTAATTTAGACCTGAGCTAGAATATAACCTGTACCCCTGATTCCAATAAAAATAAATTAATAAACCACTCAATTCAGGTGTTTTAATCTGAGTTATCCAGGAGAATGAAAGATGACTGCTTCAGATAAACCGAATAGCGGCAACACAGATACCATAACGGTTATCGATAATAAAAATAACCAACGCCTTGACCTGGATATTTTGACAGGTGAAATGGGGCCGGATGTTATTGATATTCGTAAGTTGTACCATGATTTGGACTATTTCACCTATGACCCTGGTTTTACCTCAACCGCCAGTTGCGATTCAGCAATAACCTATATCGATGGCGAAAAAGGTGTTTTGATGCATCGGGGTTATAAAATTGAGGAACTCTCATCTCAAAGTAACTTTATAGAAGTTTCCTATTTGTTGTTATATGGCGAATTACCCAATGAACAAGAATTGGCTGAATTTGAAAAAGATGTTAAACGTCATTCATTGGTTGATGAACAATTAATACGCTTTTATAACGGCTTTAGACGCGATGCTCATCCTATGGCGATTATGGTCGGTGTTGTGGGTGCTTTATCAGCTTTTTATCATGATAGTCAGGATATATCTGACCCCAAACAACGTCACCTGGCGACAATCCGATTGATTGGCAAAATGCCGACAATAGCAGCTATGGCTTATAAATATGCGATTGGGCAGCCGTTTGTTTATCCTTCCAGTGAGTTAAGTTATACCGGAAATTTTCTACGCATGATGTTTTCTGTACCGGCGGAAGATTATGTGCCTAACCCTGTTTTAGAACGTGCCATTGACTGTTTGTTTGTTTTGCATGCTGATCATGAGCAAAATGCATCGACTTCTACGGTTCGACTTGCTGGATCATCACAGGCCAATCCGTTTGCCTGTATTGCTGCTGGAATAGCTTCTCTTTGGGGGCCTGCTCACGGTGGTGCTAACGAAGCTGTTTTGAAAATGCTCATTGAAATTGGTCATAAAGACCGAATTCCTGAATTTATTGCACGTGCCAAGGATAAAAAAGATCCATTTCGTCTGATGGGTTTTGGACATCGTGTCTACAAAAACTATGATCCTCGCGCAAAAGTTCTGAGGGATTCAGCCCATGATGTTCTGAGTGAATTAGGTATTGCAGATCAACCTCTTTTTGAACTGGCACTTGAGCTGGAGAAAATAGCGCTGGAAGATGAGTATTTTATAAAGAAAAAATTATTCCCCAATGTTGATTTTTATTCAGGAATTATTCTTCAGGCTATGGGCTTTCCAAGTTCTATGTTTACCGTCATGTTTGCGATACCCCGTACCGCTGGATGGATTTCACAATGGCACGAAATGCTGGGTGATCCTGTTCAGAAAATTGGTCGCCCTCGTCAGCGTTATATTGGTCATGGCCCAAGAGAATACGTTTCAATGGATGAACGATAGTGACAAAAATAATAAATATTCACCACGAAGGCACGAAGTACACGAAGGAAATCATTTGCAGATGATTTGCTTAAATTGAATTGGTGTATCTAGTTCGTGGTGAAATTATTTTATGATTTTATATATTGAATTTAGTTGAGTACCCGTTAAATAAATTGCAAATAGATAATTCAAAAGCAGCAAAATTGCGTCGGCATGACTTTTTGTTGTTTACCATTATGGGAATTCTGGCGGGTTGCGGGCTTATCTATGAATACCTGCTATCTCATTATGCTGGACGTGTTTTAGGCGCGGTTGAACAGGTCATTTTCGCTATGATCGGTATAATGATTGTGTCGATGGGTCTGGGTGCTTTTGCTGCCCGCATGTTCAAATCCTACTTTACTGCTTTCGCCTGGTTAGAAGTGACTATCGCGTTGATCGGTGCCAGTTCGGTACTGGTTTTAGCCGGGGTGACTGCACTCGCAAATATTCTGCCACAAATTCTAATCGATACTTTCTCCATGCCGCCGGATTTAATGCCACGTGGTGGTCTGATTATCTGGGCTCAAAAAATAGCCTCTACCATGCCTTATGTAGCCGGTTTCATTCTGGGCTTTTTAATCGGTATGGAAATTCCATTAATTGCTAACATCCGTGAAACAATATATGGAGAACACATCGAACATAATACCGGTTCTGTGTATGGAGCAGATTATATAGGTGCTGGATTTGGCGCAGCCCTGTGGGTGCTATTTATGTTGAGTTTACCGCCTACCATAGCTGCTGTAATAACTGCCAGTGTGAACCTGTTTGTTGGCTTGATATTTTTTAGTGTTTATCGCAAGCGGATTAATTCTGTAGTTTTTGTTGCAATAGCACATATTTTTGTAGCTGGTATTTTAGTGTTGATTCTATTGAATGGCACCCGCTGGGATAATGCGATGGAAGATCTGCTTTATAAAGATAAGGTCGTTTTCAGCTATAACACGCAATATCAACATATCACTATTACTGAACGTATTATGGATCCTGCAAGGCCGATGATAATGTCTCTGTTTATCAACGGTAGAAGTCAGTTTGCCAGTAATGATGAAAATATTTATCACTCAATGCTGGTTGCTCCTGTCATGCATGCTTCTGCTTCACCAAAAAATATTCTGATTATAGGCGGGGGAGATGGTCTGGCATTACGTGATGTTTTACGTTGGCAGCCCGATTCGGTGGACCTGGTGGATATAGATGAAACCATTATTGATTTTTTTACTAATCCCTTTGTTGAAAAAGGTGAGGTTATAAATCAGGCTTTTCTGGAATTAAATCAGCATTCCTTTAGCGATGAGCGAGTGCATACTCATTTTGGAGATGCTTTTATTAAAGTAGATAGTTTTATCCAGAAGGAACATCTTTATGATGTGATTATTGTCGATTTACCCGACCCCAGTCATCCAGATTTAAATAAACTCTATTCAGCCCGATTTTATGCCAAGCTTAACACTCTGTTGTCTGGAGATGGTGCCATGGTAGTGCAATCAACATCGCCTTATCATGCTAAAAATGCCTTCCTGTCTATCGGTAAGACTGTTCAATACTCGGGATTTAAACACGTTGAACAATATCACCAAAATGTTCCGAGCTTCGGTGAGTGGGGCTGGACGATTGCTACTAAAAATGGTGCTTCTGCTAAAGCCCGGTTAAGTCAATTTGATAAGCTAAAAGTAGACGATGGTTGGGCAACTATTAACTTATTACTAGCAGCATTTGAGTTTAATGCCCATTTCTATGATGATCTGGACAGTATAAAAATAAATAGAATAAACAATCAGGCTGCCTATCAATATCACCAGGCAGATTGGGAAAAACAGCAAGGTATTTTCAGAGCTAAACCTTAAAAACATATTCACCACAGAGGACACAGAGGTACACTGAGGAATAAAAGGGGTTTACAAAATTTAAGTCTAAACTGTTTACTGGGAAAGAAAAGGTGATATGTGGGAAACATTGTTGAAGTTAAAAAATGTATTTAAAGCCTCTGTGTACCCCTGTGTCCTCTGTGGTGAATAAAATGTTAAAAATAAATTGACATAATATGTCTTACTGACATATTATGTCTACACGTTAAATATTGGAGAAGATATGAACAACGTAAAACTAGAACAGCTGGTCACAGACTTATCTGAAAACCAGTTGTCAGATGGCACTAACTTGTCGATTGAAATGTTTGATGGAGAGAATACGGTTGCCTGCATAAAGGTAGAAGATCGTGATGAATTTCCCATCTATATGACAGCTGATGAAGGGCAGGTACTGTGCATTACCTACTTATTTTCAGAGGATGAAGTTGATCCTGCTAAACGTGCAGAATTGGCAGAAGCCATGTTATTGATGAATGTGATGATTCCGTTATCTGCATTTTCAAAAATTGGAAATCAATACATTATGTTCGGGGCGTTATCACCACGAGCGAGTATCGATGAACTATTACACGAAATTGAACTGCTCAGCGACAATGTGCTTGAAGCCATTGCAACGATGACAGATTATTTAAAGGAGGCAGCTTAAGCCCATGAGTATTTTTACTAAATTAATTACCGCCATTCGTGGTGGAGCGACAGAAGCAGGTCAGGCCGTTGTTGATACCCAGGCGATTAGAATTCTGGAGCAGGAATTGCGTGACTCAAAGAAAGCATTAGGTGATGCCAAAATGGGTCTTACGTCCATCATGGCTGAAAAAATGGGTGTTGATCGTAAAGTTAAAGACCTGACTAGCAAAATCAAAGAACATGAAGGTTATGCAATGCAGGCGATGGATAAAGGTGATGAAGCGCTGGCTCTTGAAGTGGCCAATAAAATTGCTGATTTTGAACAGGAATTAAATATTCAGCAGGGTATTCTGGATGGTTATGATTCAAAAGTGAGTAACCTGAAAAAGATTATTCGCCAGACCGAACGTAATATTCAGGCTATGGACCGTGAAGTATCTGTAGTTAAAACGACTGAGAAAGTTCAGAAAGCTAATGATCTGGCTGCTGCCAAATTTTCCGGCTCTAATTCGTCATTAACAAGTGCGACGGATTCACTTGAACGAATCAAGGCACGCCAGCAGCAACGTGAAGATCAGGCAACTGCAGCTATGGAGCTTGAATCTGATGAAAATGGTGATGATTTACAGGCACGTTTGAAAAGTGCAGGTATCGTGGATTCTGATAGCTCAGGTTCTTCGGTTCTTGAACGTCTTAAGAAGCAGAAAGAGTCCAGCTAAACATGGGCTTTTTTAAATCAGTCTTTGGTGGTGACGATGAGTCACCACCAACCAGTATTGAATCTCCTAAAGATTTAAAAGTTGGTGATATGCTGAAAATGGAGTTTGCCGAGCAAACGCTGGTTTCAGCTCAGACTCTAAAAGTAAATGAACAGGTTTTTTATGATGTGAGTGCTGTAGAGAACTGTAAAACTGTTTCTCAATTACAGGGAGCAGATCAACATGTTTTTATATCAACAAGTTCGGTCAACCCGGAACTTCCTCTGGAAGTGGCAATTTCAGTTTTACCCGAGCAAGTCTTTAAGCTGTTTAAACGAAAATCTTTTGTCAAAATATTTGATGAACCAGATAATACAAACCATCGTATAAGTCGAAAAATTGATAAAGAATCATTAAATGAGTTTCAGGGTTTTGTGGCTGAATCCTACTTTCAGGAGAGAACCAATGAAGCTTACCGAAGTAAAAAAGATTGCAGGAAAAATTCTAATGTTGACTCTGACTGGACTGCCTTTGATTATAAATTAATGGTATCTGATGATCGGAAAAATGCCGTTAGAATTGAAATATTTGATGGTGGTCGAACTGATATTTACTTGATCGCTTATCTACCTTTAAACAAAGTCGATGAATACTGGCCGGCTTAATCGTTATGAAGGATGATAAAAAAATACCAAAATCCTGGACAGGATCAGCTAAAAGTATACGTGCTGTTCAGGTTATTTTTGAATTAGAGCAGGCTGAGTCCAGAGCGCTACGCATAAAAGCAATTGAACTGGATTTAAGTCCGTCCGATTATATTCGAGATATTGTTGGACTGCCTCGCAAGAAGCCCGTTCGTCCCAGGTTGAGTATCAGTCTGAGTGGAGAAGATTACGATATTCTGGCTAAACGCTATAACCTTCAGCCTGATGAGAAAGCTAAAATTCGAGCATGTATCAAACAGGAGTTAATTGACAACCATAAAGATTTATAAAGTTATGGTGTGTATTAAAAGGGTATCGAAAACCTTAACAGAGATTTAAAAATGGAGAAATTAGCCTATGGATAATTTTCAAATGAATAAAACGAGTGCTGTCATTTTTCTTCGACATATTGTTGTTGAAAACAGTATGATTCATATTTAACAATGACCACCGCTAAACTATTATCTCGGCGTAGGACACTATGCATTCACTATTAAGTTTTTTTGCAAGAAGAAGCAAACGGTTAAAGCTTGTTGCACACTTTAATTTAATCAATTCGATTATTAAATCCAGCCTGCTGTTAACAGCACTTTTTGCTTTGCACATATTTTTAATGATGCATTATGAAGGCCTAAGTGCCGGCGATGCGAGCTGGTTAACGTTCACTACAGCAACCACCGTGGGTTATGGTGATATTTCTGCTGCCACAACAGAAGGGCGGTTGGCCACTATTCTATTATTATATCTTGGCGGAATATTCATTCTGGCCAGGGTTGTAGGAGATTATTTTGATTATCGAATGGAAGTCCGTGATAAAAAAACCAAAGGTTTGTGGAGCTGGAAAATGAACAATCATATCGTTATTTTGAATACACCCTCATTTTCAGGTGAAAGATACTTACAGAGGCTGATTAAACAATTCAGGTGCTCAACTCATTATGAAGACACTACTATTTATCTATTGAGCCGACAGTTTCCAAATGGTCTTCCAGACTTTATTACAGAGTTAGATAATGTTGTGCATTACCATGGCAATGCGAGTAATCCTGATGATTTAGCCGCTGTCTGTATCGATAAGGCCAGTGAAATAATAGTGCTGACCAAGGATGAAAATGATGAAAGTTCAGATGGTCGAACATTTGATATTTTACACCGTTTAAATGACTTGAATATCGATGCGAGGGTTCTGGCTGAATGTGTCGAAGACAGTAATCGAAAACGGCTACAGGCTGCTGGAGCGAATATTTTAATACGTCCTATTCGAGCTTACCCTGAAATGATTGTTCGTGCATTTGTAGCGCCGGACTCTGAACGTATTATAGAAAATATGTTTAACAGTGAAGATGATGAATATCGTCGCTTCGATATTGAACTGAGTGGATTATCATGGTCTGATATTGTGACTCGATTAATTTCCCACAATGTTGGCATTGCGGTAGCTTATATTGATAGAAAGACTAGTGAAATGGTGTATAACCCTGCGGCTGATACTATACCTGATGGACAGGCATTGATTACAATCAGTAAGGATAAAAATAAATTCAGTAATGATGATGTTAAAAAATTATGTCTCTCAGAAGGCAGCTTAGGTGACAGTAATGACAAATAATTTCCATGCATTTCGACGTATAAGCTGGTTCTGGTTATTGGCAGTACTCATTTTATCGGGTTGCGGTAATCGATTTGAAGAACAATTGCGTGATACCCATAAACTGGTTCAATCAAATGTTGATAATTTAAAAACGCAGCTGGATAACAAACAATTAACCAATGCTTTGTTAATCACCAAATATGCTGAAAAAATTAAACAGATAAAACCTGACTATGCTGATGTTGCCAATTTGATGGCAAAAGAAGCGACTTCAAAAAGTGAAGCTTTTCTTTCATTAAATAAACGTCTGGCTAACGTTAATCTTTCACCCACCAGCTCTGAATCCGCAAATTTTAATTTACAGGAACTACAGTTAATCAATTCCGGGGCCGATGTGTATGAATTTAATAATGGTCTGGCTGATGTTGTTAATACCCTGGCTTCATTGTCCGGAAATGTGTTGCCTGCAGTTGATGTTCCAGCTTATCAACAGGAATCGGCTCAAAAGTCTAATGCTCTGGTAGGCAATCCATCTTACGGTAACTGGAAGCAGGACAGTAGTGGTCGGTCCTTCTGGGAGTGGTATGGCATGTACTCTCTGTTCAGTAATGTGCTTGGAGGACGTTCATATTATGACTCCTGGTCATCTCGCCCGAATTACAGTTATTACGGAAATTATGGTCGCAACCGCTGGGGATCAAGCACCGATGTAAATCGAAATTATAATTTAAGTCAGCGTCATCCTTCTAAATATAACAAACCCAGTGCCGCTACTAAATCGCGTTACGCAACCACTGCTAATCGATCATCAAGCTATGGTGGGTCAACTTCTAAATCAACTAAAAGCACCAAGTCCGGCAGTCGGTCCAGTTCCTACGGTTCAAGTAGCCGCAGTTCATCATATTCGAGTTCTCGTAGCTCTCGTTCAGGCAAATAAGGAGACCAGAAATGTTATCAGAATTCATTAATGTAGATCTGGACCTGGCGCTTTACTACCTGGTCGACTTTATAATTGCTGTTGGAATACTCAGTGGAATGCGTTATCTGGCTGGAACGGTTGCCAGTGTGTCTGCCATGCACGAGATTTCGCAAAATGATAATAAGGCATTTGGTGTGTCTCTAGCCGGTGCTATGGTTGCAGTGAGTATTATGCTAATGGGCGTAGTCTCAGGCGATGCCGGATACAGTCTTGCTAATGAGGCAATAACGGTCATTTTATTCGGTGTGATCGGTATCGTACTAATGTGGATTACACGAATTGTGTTTGATCGAGTCTCTTTTCCGGGACTTTCAATACATGAACAGATTATGCAGGGAAATATGGCTGCGAGCCTGATCGATGCCAGCAACATGATTGCGACGGCTATCATCATAAAGGGAGCTATGACCTGGGTGGAGGGTGGCCTCATGATGAGCCTGTTAGCCGTAGTGGTAAGCTTTATTGCATCACAGGTTATTATGGCTCTGGCAACTGTTTACCGGGTTAAAGTGTATGAAAAGCGCCACAATGGTGCTCAACTTCATACCGCTATTGAAGAAGATAATGTGGCTCTGGCTTTACGCTTTAGTGCTTATCGAATGGGTATTGCGATTGCAGTGAGTTCTGCATTTACTGCCGTGGAATATACTCCTGATGTTTTTTTATCGGTCTTTCTATTATGGTTTGCCGTAGCATTGCTGTTGTTTATCTTGCTGACATTAATAGCCATCGTTATCCGTCATGCTGTTTTACACAAGGTAGATATCGGCGAAGAAGTAGGACAACAGCGAAATATCAGTGTGGGTGTAATTGAAGGCAGTATTTATATTGTTGTTGGTTTATTGATTGCCGGATTGATAGGTGCATGAATTTAACTCCTCAAATGCGACTAATTTTATTCATATTAGCCGCATTTGTTATTGATTATTTACCACTGATTAATTTACCTTTTTTATGGAGTGAAACCTTCTTCCATGAAATAAGCCATGGACTGGCAGCCCTGTTATCGGGTGGTTCCATTCATAATATTTCACTTAATTTTAATGGTTCAGGTTTATGCACAACCAGTGGTGGTATCCATTTTATTGTTTCATTTATGGGTTATGCGGGCAGTGCACTTTGGGGACTGTTGATCTACCAGGTTGCCAATAACCTGACCCCCAATAGCTCAAAAATAATGGTTAGTATTATGGTATTTATGCTGGCCTTAACATTAGTACTGTGGGCTCGCGATATCCCTACTGTTATTATCCTCGTTGTCTTACTAGTGATGTATGGATTGCCGTTGTACAGGTCGTTATGGATCAGTGTGAAGTCATTTATTCAGCTGGTTGGTATATTTGTATTACTGGATGCAATTCGCAGTCCATTATATCTACTGGATGGACGTGATCTGGGCGATGGGGCTACTCTGGCTTCTATTACCTGGGTACCTGAAATCTTCTGGGTTGTTATGTGGTTTGCTATCGCACTTGGATGTTTATACTTTTTATGGAAAGTACCTGCTAAAGCTGTACATTAAATTATTGTATTTTCCAGGTCTCTATTGAATTGGTGATTTTTCTGGATTTGACCAACCTGAAAACTGTTCTCCCTTATTTAGAGTTTTTTTAAAATAACAGTTTTTCTTTAATTTCATTTGAAATTTCTATAATTTTTATATTTATTTAACGAAAATTTCACACTTAGTCTGGCATTGTAAAAGTGATATAAGTTAATTTTTGTACTATGTAAAATTAATTTTTTATCAAAAAGGGGATTTATAAACTCTATATGAAAATATTTAACCTGATCACGGCGTCTTTATCAGGTTTTATAAAACTATTACCAGAGAGGATAGTATTGCAATGATAATAAATATAAAAAGTGTTTCTTTAATAATGTTGATGTCGTGTGCCTACCCGGTCATACCATCTTATGCGGATAGCGGTTCATTTTCCGGGGGAGCAAAAGGAGGGGATCAATGTATGGTTGAGGCAGCAAAGGTTTACCTTGACTGTGCTGCAAACGGTTCTAAGAGTGGTGCAATTAAAGCGGTTGATCTTATTGCAGCCTGGATTAATGGAGGAGCACCCAAAGAAAAGAAGTTTGAATATATTGGTGCTGATGGTGATGATTACAATGGACAGTTTGACATAGACGTACTGCCGCTTTTTACTACTGCAGGAATCTGGTTTAAAGGTTCAAGATCTTGTGCGAGCTGTCACTTTGACAACAGTGAAAATTCCTACCATGAGATGGATTTAACGTCTTATGAAGGGTTAATGAAAGGAGGGGATGTATTATCCCATCCTCCTGGAGTACCGCTGTTTGGACAGGGTAACCATGGAGCAGCTTATGACTGGAGTCATTCCAAGCTTCGAGCTCGTTTGAGAAATAATCGTATGCCACCAGGTTGGCCTGAAGATTTGACCGAAGTGAATCGTGATGGTCCTTGTATGAAAGTTTCAAATGGGGTAGCAGAAGTTGTTAAAAAAGGGGATAGCCCAACATATGGCTGTGACCTGAATGCTCTGGGATTACTTGAAACATGGACAAAGGCTGGAGCACCAAAGAAGTCTAAATTTAAGTTTGGTGGTAAGAAGGTTTCTTTTACAAAGTCGGTTTTACCTTTGTTTACTACTCATGGAATCTGGTTTAAAGGATCTCAATCCTGCTCTTCATGTCACTTTAACAACTCTGAGAACTCATATCATGAAATGAACCTATCCAGTTACGAGGGTATCATGCAAGGTGGTGATGTGTTATCAAAACCTCCAGGTGTACCATTATTGGGACAATCAAAAATTGGGGCTAGAGATTTTAACTGGAGTATGTCAAAAATGAAGGCCAGATTACGTAATAACCGTATGTCTCCTGGTATGGAATTTGATATTACTGAAGAAAACAGAGATGGTCCTCTTGTTTTTAGAGGGAAAAGAGTTGAGTGATTCATTTTTCAGAAAGGCGATGACTCGTAGTTATTCGCTTATTACAGAGTAGTAACCTTTCTCATTATGAATTTTAAATTCTTAAAAAAATGGATGGTAAACCCGGTTGCATTATTAACCGGGTTTACCCTTTTTTTTGCACCAGGGCTTGTTAAAGGTGCTTCAGATATTGAGTTGATATGGCAAGCTAAGCTTGAATCGCCGATTCATCTTCCCCCTGTGATTACTGCAGAAACAGTGATAGCCACGAGCTCAAAGGGTGTTGTAAAGGGGTTTAACAGGAAGTCAGGTCAGCTAAACTGGGAAACAGAAAAAGGCATACGCTACTGGGATCGTTCTTTGGTAGTTCATGATGATAAATTTTTTGTAGGCCTATCTGGAGGACTTTTCCAGGCTCATTCGATTGTTGATGGTAAATTGTTGTGGCAACTGGATTTAGGTGTTGATGTTCAGAGTAAACCGCTTGTTAAACATAATACTTTATACATTCCCACGACTTATGTAGGTCCTGAGTTAAGTAATGATCCGCATGGAAAGGCAATACTTTTTGCGGTGGATTTGAATTCTGGAAAAATGAAATGGTCAACAAAAACAGGTAACTATGCTCTTCAAAGTCCATCTATAAACGATGGTACTCTTTTCCTCGCTGGTAGTTACTATGATCCTTCCATCGATATTGATGAAGGTGGTCCGATGAAAATAAGTGCTCATAATATTAATGATGGTTCTTTACTTTGGGACTTTAAAGGTGTGGATGGTTATATCAAAGCTATTTATGCAGACAAGGATGCCGTTGTTTATGTCGGTTATCAGGATTTCATTAATGCTTTAAATAGTCAGAATGGACAACAACTTTGGCGTGTTGATACTGGAAACTGGACTCCTTCATTATTAGGTAGTGATGGCGTGATTTATTACGGATCTGCTACCACTAAGGTATTTGCTATTTCTTCTCAAAATGGTATTAAATTGTGGCAATTTAATATTGACGGAGGATCATTTAATTACCTGCTTGGGAAACCAGTACTTAGTGAAGGTAAATTACTTTTCCTGACTCAAAGAGGAGACATCTATGCGCTGGATTCTGTTTCGGGTAAGCGTAGCTGGGTTAAGTCAACTCAGGTCAATGCCAGGGCCGGCTTATCGGTTGAAGGGTCAACTATAGCTATGGGTGGAATTGATGGTACTCTCCAGCTTTACCAGATTAGAAAAGACAATGCTTACCGGGTTTCTATGATAGATCGCCGGCTTTAAATTGATGCTTATTTAAATTGTTGACTCTCTTTAACCAGGTCGTCAACCAATGTCAATATTTCATCACTAGCATCTTCTGTTAATTTAAAATGATCAAGAATTTTAGCCTGTAACTCTTTGTTTTTAAGCCATTCATCTCGTGAGATTAGATCAAGGATTTGATGAACATTAAAGTGTACGTCATGATGTGGCTGGGATAGTTTTTTATAGGCTGGTAAGTGGCTATATTTTGCACCAGCGGATTCATCTTGCAGCCATTTCCCAAAACGACAGTTTTGATCATTGACTTCTACATCATGTGCTTCCTGAGAAGCTCTACCAGAATCTAATGTTCTGTAAGCTTTTTGAATATAAACAACATGATCAACCTTGGCCAGAGTGGCAAAGCTAATAAGGCGTGTATGACTGACAACGTCCAGTGTTTTTTGTGAGATTTCAGAAAAGCGGGCAAAATTTTGTTTGAACTCATTGACCACATTGTGTGATTCCTGAGAGAGCTCATTCATTTTTTCAGTATCTTCAAAAATAGTTGAACTTGAGTCGACCACCTGTTTAATAATACGAGTAATATTATCGGTTGCTTCTTTTGTTTCTACTGCCAGGTTTCTTACTTCATCAGCCACAACGGCAAAACCCCGGCCAGCCTCACCTGCTCTTGCTGCTTCGATAGCGGCATTCAATGCCAGTAAATTAGTTTTATCTGCCACACTTGCAATGAAAGATGTCACTTCAGTAATTTCTATACTGGCTTCATTGAGCGTTTGAGATGAACCCTTCATCGTTTCTACAGAGTTAATGAGTAGGCTGATATTTTCCAGTACCTGTTTGACACTTATCTCACTTTTTTGCGCGGTTGTTGCTGATTCAGCTGATGAAAGTTCAACTTCAGACATTTCAACTGCCATAGTTGTAAGATCTGCCTGTGTTTTCTTTAAATTCTCAAGTAAATTTATATTTCTTAAACCATCAAGAGTGAATAACAATTCATCTTTTTGCTTTTGCCAGTAACCTTCTTCCATCTGACTAACTGTTAGATCGATCTCAGACAGTATTTTGGAAAAAATGCCCTGTACACCGGTAGGGAATGTACTTCGATGAAACTTCCCTTCCCAGATATATTCAAAAACAGTTTGAACTTCCCGGATAAATGTTTCCATTTGATCCAGAGTGCTATTAATTTTATGGGCAATATCGGTAACAGGAGTTTGAATGCTGTCATCAACCGGATAAATTCTATCTTCGAGTTTACCCAAAGCCATATTGGTGGTGACTTTTTGAATTGCATTTTCTATTTTTAACTGCTGATTTTTTTGGCTATTTAATACAAACAGTAATATGAGAGCAATTACCAGTAAAGTGATTACAACAGGGTCAAAGCCATGTTGAATAAAAGAATACACCGGCAAAATGATGATTACTAACCCAATTAAAGTCAGCAGGGTTTTAAAATTAAATCGAGAGAGCAAATTGATCATAGCTGACTCCCAGTTGTTCTAGTTTAGAAAGTAACAGAGCCGTTGAATCTTTTATCGCATTTCTTGAACCGCTATGTTCTTCAGTTGCAACCATTTCTTTATAGATGGGCTCTACAACCTGAATGGCTTGTTGTGATGGTTTCCGACGGACTGAGTAATACCCAATAATATCCTTGTTGTTATCATAGCTGGGTGTGACATTAGCAAAGACCCAATAGAAACCTCCATCTTTGGACATGTTTTTAACATAACCATTAAACTCATTACCCGCCTGTAAGGTTTTCCACATTAAATCAAATACTGCTCTAGGCATATCAGGATGACGGATAATATTATGTTGAGCATTAAAAAGTTCATATTGGGAGTAACCACAAAACTCTATAAAAATCTCATTGGCATAGGTAATCAGTCCTTTCAAGTCCGTTTTTGAGACAATGAAATCATTGTCTCGCATAATGCGATCCTTCCGAGTGGGTTGTATTTTATTTTTCATAAAAACTCAGGAGTTTAATCTTAGTCATAACTATCGGCCACTATGTGGAAAACATGACTAAAAATATAGATTTATAATGTGTTTTAGCGGGTTAATGATGTACTTGCGCTTAGTTGATCTACCCACATGGCAGTTGCACCGGCAACAGCTACAGGCATGACGATAAAATTAACAATGGGAATACTGGTTAATATCATCACGCTACCGCCAAAACCTAATGACAGGCCTCTACGTTTCTTGAGTGTTTCCTTTTGCTGCTTGAAAGTTAGATCATGATTTCCCATTGGGTAATCCAGGTATTCCAGAGAAAGTAACCAGGATCCAAAAATTATCCATAAAAATGGTGATATTAAATTAATGACAGGAATAAAGCTGATAAGCAGTAACAGCAATGACCAGAGTAAGATGTAAACCAGCTTACCGATTTGAGACATGATGCTGTCTTTGATTATGGTCATCAAGCTGATATTTGAATTGATATCTTTACCCGTGAGCAGTTCCTCTACTTTCTCCGCCATAATGGCATTGAAAGGTGCTGCAATAATATTGGCTACAGGAGTGAAGATAAAAAATACAATAATGGCTGTAAGTGAAGTAATGAAAAGCCATAAAATACTTTCCAGAAAACTTAACCAGCCTGGTACAAATGACATCATCCATTCCACCGTTGGGGCAAATTGTGAATACCCTGTCCAGATTAAGGCTCCAAATAGAAAAATATTTAAGCTCAGTGGAATAAGTACATATCGTTTTATACCTTTGCTGGAAATGAGTGAAAGACCTTTTGCCAGGTAACCTGTACCGCGTCCTATATCTGCAATCATATAATTTATTACTCTTTATTTAATGGTTAATAGCTAATTTAACAGGTTGCCATGAAGTAGCTATTCTGACAATAACTCTTGGGTGGTATTTTTGTAAAGATTATTGAATTGAGGATGATTTTTAAGTCAGTTTTGTCGAGCTTTATAAGTAATTATATTGATAATCACAGGTTGATTTCAGACTTTTACATTTTGTTAAGGTATTAATCTATTTTCTTGTTTTACAAAAAAAATTTTAAAAATTGTGAGCAAGTTCAAGTATTTACAACATACTTCTATTTTGATTTTAAACTTGATTTGAGTCAAGATATTAAAGGTTTCATTTTGCTACTATCCGGCGCGTTATCAACAACGGATGAATTTTCTGACCTCAAAATTCAGAAAATTCTTTATAGTTTAAACTGGTGTTTAAGTCAGATTTAACAACCAGTTTTTTATCAAGGTTATGTGATGTCTGCTTTACTAGGAAATGGATCCAGAGTTTTATTTTCAGGAATTTTAATTTTTTTGCTTTCTTCCTGTGGAGGAGGCAGTTCGGATAAAACTAAAGAAGAGGCTGTCACTCCTCTGGTATTGGAAGATACAGCGGGCTTACTGGAAAATATAGGGGTCACTACGCTTGATGCACTAGCCGAGAAAGTTTCTGACTCGGGTGCAATGGCACTGACACTTGAACTGACAGCTGCTGACCCAACTATAAAAGTAGAATCCGTTGTTAGATTATTGAAACAGAATGATCGTAATATCGAATATCAAAAATTGAAATTGAATGGCGTTAGTGATGAGCTAGTTGAAAAAATTACAGAACTGCCATTATCACCGGTTGCGCTTAAGAATATGCTCCGCTTACCGGATAGCGATATCTTTCCCATGCCGGATGTCACTGATCAGGCAATTGAATTATTTAATAATGAAAAACTAGCGGCTCTCAATAGAAAGCTGAGACTAGCTGATCAAAGTCCTATTGATATGGTTCAATTTAAACAGATGCAATCTGCATTTGGAAAAATTGAAATTGAAAATAACTATGGCAGTCTGGATCAACAGTTTCAAAATGTAATCATCAAAGATGATCCTGCAGCACGCGGCTCTGACTCTCCAAAAGCTTATCGAACCGGTGAATGGTCGATACCCGGTTACAGTCTGGGTAACTATGATGATGAACAAGGTGGTCTGGGAATAGATCCAGATTATCCATTTGCAGATAGTTGTCTCATTTCCAGTGTTGATGTCCCTATGGTAGTGGCTGAGTCTGGTGCTGCCATTACCAGTAACCTGGTTTCTTCCGAGTCAGGCAATGCCATCATTAAATTATCCCGGCCTGGAATTGCCGTATTTGAAATAGCATCTACTAATTCGGTGCAACTTACCCTGCTCGATAGTGACGGGCTTACACTGCTCGATCAAAATGTATCTGGCACATATTATATTCACTTACCGTTGAATGCTGGTGATCTATGTCAGCCATATACCTTTGTTGGTGCGAGTAATAATTACAGTATCAAACTGATTGATCTGAAAGATTCAGAGCGATTTGGTCAGCACTTCTATTTTGAAGGCAATGAATATCTGTCAAATGGTGAAGAAGTTGAACTGATCAATTCCAATTCTTTTTTTAATGCTTATTCCTATACTTTTAGCTCTATCCGTTCTTTGCTGGAGAATGTAGAGCTACTGTTTAAAATTGATACTGATTATTCCGGGGATGCAGGATTTGACCTGTTAGTTTATGCACCTTCCGGGAAAGTTTATTCGGCCACTCAAACAACTAGTTCCGGTTACCAGTCCGCAGCAGGTTTATCTTCCGCTCTACCGCGTGAAAATGGTGTTTGGCGGCTAGACTTGCTACCTGCTGGAAGTATCCAGACGAGTGAAACAGGCATCACCGCTCTCTCGGCTATAGAAGCTAGAGATATTGACTCTGATACCTATTTATCAGTTATACCATCAGTGAATACTGATAAGCAGGTTCAAACTCGTGAATTTATGCTGGGTTTACTTAAAAATGTTTCTTTAAAGACACAGGGTGATAATGGTCGTACTAACGAGGGTGAAGTTAATTTAACCTTGAATACAACCATGGCACCAAAATTAAATGTGCCAAGTTACCTTGAAGACCTGATTGCAAGAGATGGCACCATGAATGACCAGATTGCATTATGGCAGTGTTGGGAAAAATCAGATAAAACAGGTCTTGAGTTTGGGGTTGACCAGAGCTGTTACGAGTACAAGGATGAGTTTGAAAGAAGAAGAGACTTGTATGAGTACGCACGTAATAATCGATATGACCCACAAAATAATCCAATCTACTATCAGTGTCGTGATGAAAATGGGGAAGAAGATGTTTGCATAAGAGGCGTTCCAGCGCCTTACAGTATCGAGTTTCCAGATGAAGTATTCAAAGTTCTGGCTGTCATGAATGACTATGCCAATACCATGGGCCGTGAATATCAGGACGTTGAATACCTTAACATTTTATCCAATTATTATGATTTATACCTTAACTGGAAAACCAGGTCTGTACAGATAGAGACAGGCCATTTTCCTTATGATGGATTAGCCTATAAAACTCTGGAAGAGTCAGTTTGTGATCCACAGGATGATGGCTGCATGGATGGTTTGTTACCTTATTTTAAAAGCCCTGTCATTATCGATACCAACCGGCCTATATTCGGTGTACCAGTTGACAGAGTGAATGAAACCACGTTGCCATTAACTTTTGACTATTCTGCAATTGATCAGGATGAATACGATACCGATGCCGAGTTATTAGCAGTATTAAGTTATGCGGCCACTCAAACCTTTAATCTGGCTACTGGTAATTTTGTAGGTTTGGTGTGTGCATCAGTCGATCTAGTAGATGATTTACACCAGCTCGAAAAAAATGCCGAGGATGACCCTCTTGGAAGCGCAAGGGCGACCATTAATCGTTACTCTAGCAGTGATCCTTTCTATGGATTACACAATACTAAAAATTATAATTTCTTTATGTCAGGCTTTCCCGAAGACAATACTGGCATTGATACTTATGGTCAAAAAATCAATTATGCACAGATAGCCTGTGGAGTGGGGAATCTGGCCACATCCGGATTGAATTTTTACCAAAATGCTGATTTTCTATTAAGTCTTGACTATGCCCAGTTTGGTGAACATGCCGATTTAGTCCAAACAATATCGGGTATTGCTGCTGTAACAGGCAGTGTTTCGATGGCGCTTGAGGCAGAAGAAATTGCCACATTGATTGAAAATGGTCAAATTGAAGAAGCCAGGCAGAAATTAAAAGTGAATGCTGACATCGATAACCTTTCTGAAGGGACTGATATTTACAGTGATCTGGATAATTTATTAAATAATTTTAGTGACGAAGGTTCTTCGGCCAATGGCAATAATATTATTAAAACCAATGCACACTATTTGTTGGGTGAAGGCAAAAAAACACGTGCGGAAGTTGAATTTCAACGTATAAAATCTGTACCCATTAACACTTTGTCAGTTGTGTTGGATAAGGTGAAAATTATATCCAACTATGAATCTGATGATGATGCTGAAATCCGGTTACTACCGTATGTTGGTTTGATCAGTGATAGGTCACGAGGTGGAATTAATACGCATACATTATTTTCAGATGAAGATGATGGTTCGGATGCAGCTTCTGGGTATTTGCGATTTTATCATGTCGGTGATGGTGATGTGATAACACCAGCAGCTCGATTATTTTCTTCACAAGGCAGTAACGTAGCCGCTATATATGTAGAACTGGCGATCACTGAAGATGATGGTATGAGTGTTGAAGATGATGACATGATCGGTGTGTTCAGCCAGACTTTTAATCTGGAAGAAATTTTTAATACTCAAGCTGAATTTAAATGGAATTACCTCGGTGGTGATGATTACCAGTTAGTGATCGAAGAGTTTCCTGTGTATAACTCTAGCAATCAACGCTCATTAGAAAATCCACTGAGTGATGCTTATACCCTTCAGCAAAAACATAATAGAAACCGTAGCCCAAGTGCCCTGGTGAGTTTAACCATCAATTTAAGTGTTGGTGATTTGACCACTCCATTTCCCAGTGTTGATACCTCACTGAATCTGTCAGAAGTAAATAGTGGTAAAGATACTTATTCGATGGAAATGAATGAAGTTAACAGTGTAGAGATGACTGAAATTGTTAACCCCAAACTGTTTGATGTGTATGCAGGAAAAGCAATAGTGACTGATGGCAGTGCAAGAGGCGTTGTCGGTGGAATATTCAAATATAATGCTGAAACTGCTGAGATGTCGAAGCTGTTTAATTACGATATCAGAAACTTTAGTGGTGACTTATTACCTATAAAAGAATCACTGACATCCGAAAAAACAATATCCGGATATGTGGCTAATGGTTTGTTGTCTCACAGTAGAGCGCTGTCGCTGATTAAACTATTACCCGATAACAGAATTCTTTTTGCAATATCTGGCGATGATGGGGCCCGTTTGATGATTGTGTCTTATACCGAACAGGGTGTGATGACACTGGAAAATTCGATGTTAGTAGAAGGTTCAGATGGCTCAACAGTTTATTCATTGCTGGAAGCTGTGCTATCACCCGATAGAAGTGGTCTTTTAGTACCTTATATTCCACTAAGTTATAGCAGTGAAGATAAGCAGCAAGCAGTGAATCCTGAAGTTTTATATTACCAGTTAGATGGCAATGATTTTATTTTCAAGGACAGTATTGAAAATAGTACTGAAAGTATATCTTTTGTAGATTTTATCGATAATAACTCTGTTGTCGTCACGGCCAAAAAGCTTTTGTATGTAACTTCAAGTTCAACAGCATGGGACTGGATGAGTGACTTTAAAAGGGATTTTCAAAGTAGTTGTAGTGCAGCTGATATGAACTGCTATTTTGAAGTGTTAGACCGGGATATTTTTACTTATCAAATCAATGACAGTGAGCAACTGGAATTGAAAGATACTTTTAATCATTATGTTGCACCACTTGAGTATGGTTATGGTAAAACGGTGAATACCTACTCTACCCAAAGGCAGTTGTTGAGAGATATGACTGGTTTTCAACATGCAACAACCGTATCCACTACAGAAACTTCAGCGACGCTCAGATATAACAAACACCTGTATGAGTTATGGTTTGATCGAAATATCAATGGTTATGTGAAGTCGGGCTCCGACTATCTTTCACCCAGAAAACGGGTTCGATATAACCCAGTGAGTCAATATTACTGTGCGGAAGGTTTATCCTGCTCTGGATTTATTCAGTCTGCTAATGATGCGGATGTTGATGATTCGGATACTTACGTGAGTGAGCAACGAGTACTTGATTTTGAATTTGCAGATTATGAGCGTGATTTAGTGCTAAGTGTGCTTGGTTCCAGGCTGGTTTTATTAAATCTGTACGGTGGTGATTCTTATAAAGGTCCGCAGATGTCAGGTGATATCTTCGGTACCGAAGTCAAAATGGATGGCAGTAATGACACTGACGGTAAGTTTCTATTCAGTTTTAATGTAACTGATCGTGATACCCGTATTGATCAGCTGACAGTAACCATAACCGGTCAGGATGATCCGTTTGATGAAACAATTAAAGAACCTAACCGCAAAGGTACCCCTGTTTATTATGCTACCTGTTATCTGGATGATAATGATGAAGGTGTGTGTGATGGCACCCTTGTTCCAGATTATTTCAATGGCAGTTTTAAACAGCTGATGACAGTTACAGTGGATGATGGGCTGTATACATCTGAACGGGAATTCACCCTGTTTTTTGATCGTGAAGCACCGGTGCTGAGTGATGCCAGCCAAACTGTTCAACTTGAATCACCCACTGCTTATCAGCAACTCAGTTTTATTATAGACAGTGATACTTCACCCGTTTCAAGTCCTCTGGATATTGATAACTGTAATAATTTAAGTCATTGCCATTTACGTCAAAATGGCTATGTCGATGAATGGTCCTTTAGCAATAAACCAACATGGCTCAACTGTGAAGAAATTACGGCAAGAGATGGCAATCAGGTGTTGTCTTGTTCAGGTCGACCCTCTATTGGATCTGAAGGCATTGCCACAATGCAAATAACTGGAACACAATTGAAAGGCAACCCTGCTGAAAAGTCAGATTCAATGATATTAACGATTGAGGTTGTTGCCCCTGATACTACCGCTGATAATTTTGGGTTTACCAATAAGAGTGATATAGGTCTGGATACATTAACCGAATCAAATGTTGTCACGATTAGTGGCCTGACCGGGTTTGCCAGCCTCAGTCTTGATAAGGGTGAGTACTGGCGTAATAGTACTGGTGTCTGGTCAAACATTAATGCCAACGATATTGTAAATGGTGAAAGTATAAAGCTGCGCTTACAGTCATCAACTGATTACAGCACAGCCACAACTGCAACATTAGTATTGGGTGGTATGACGGCTGAATTTACTGTCAATACTCTGGTTGATCCGAATGCTAATGATACAACGCCTGATGCATTTATATTCCAGCCTGTAATTGACCAGACCTTATCGACGTTGGTAGAAAGTAACTCAGTCATTATCAGTGGGATTAATGAACCGTCACCGGTCACGATCGTTAATGGTGAATATAAGATTGGCCTGGGTGCATGGACTCAACAAGCCGGGCAGATTACCAATAAAGAAAATATTCTTGTTAGGCATACCTCTGCAAATATATATGACACTGTGACCACAACTGAGTTAACGATTGGAGGCGTGAGTGCTGAGTTTAATTCGACGACTCAACAACTCGTTGCACCACAGTTTGGTCTTATGTTTATTACCGAACCGATGATCAATCAAACGTTTGAATTTACACCGCTGAATACGGGTGGTGCAGTAGACAGTTGGAGCATTAACAATAAACCGAGCTGGGCCAGTTTTGATACCAGCACAGGTTTACTCAGTGGAACGGTCGATAGCATGGATAGTTTCACGGTTGATATTACTGCCACTAATGCGGCTGGCTCAGATACTTTTACGAGAACCGTTGCGGTTAGAGCGGATATTCCACCTTATATCAATGGTTCCGCAACAGATTGTTCCATTGATGATGATAGCTGTGATTATACCTTTGATGATAATACAAGCTGGAGAGCATCGGTAACTGAGGTCAGTATCAGTGGTTCTTATGGAAGCGGGGATGTTATAAATCTATCCAGCCCTGCTGATTATGAAATCACCGAAGGACAAATACGTCTTCATTTTACAGACTCTAACCAGATGGTAAAAAGTGGAGGTGACTATGAAGTTACTATTCAGGCCAGCAATTATAGTAATGTTTATTTCAATCTGACGGTGAGTGAAGGAGAAGTGGTTATTTCAAATCCAACTATTCTGCCTCCATTGGTGGCAGGTGTTGTTTCTACCATCAGTTTACATGCAGCGAATCGATTTGGGGTTCCTGTTGATAGGTTTTACCCTGAGCTTACTCAGGTCAATATTGATTTGAATCTGCTTGAGCAATACCAGTATCGTCAGGCCACAGAGTATGGAAACAGTAATATATGGAGAACATTTGGAGGGTGGAATGAGCTGGAAGTTGATGAAAATGGGGATGTTACCTTTGATGTGAAACTCCCCGGATGTATCGATACTAATGATGGTTTTGATTTGATTGCAGGTAATACCAGCTGGATTTACAGGAATACCAGTGATGCCTGTATTGATGTTGACTGGGCTATTCGTTATCAATTGATGAGTAGTGATAATCGAAATATAGTCGTTGATAGCGAGCATAGTATGTACAGGGTAACGGTTGATGATTACCAGCTGTATCTAACAAAATATGACCGCAATGGCGTAGAAATGTGGGTCACGGCATTGACCTCTACCGGTCGTAGCTGGTTTGAAGGCATTGAAATCTATAATGACCAGCTATTTATTACTGGTTCAACCAACGGTGATATTGATGGAACTGGAGGTGGACAGATTCTGGGTGCCTATGATTTATTTGTACAGCGACTTGATTTAGACGGTGCGCTTGTCTGGTCCAGGCAGTTTGGAACGGTTGATAATGATTACACTTATGATATGACAATAAATAATGATCTAATTGATGTTCTGGCTAGAATTAATACCCAGCCGGACATGTCTGGTTATACCGTAATTTACCAGATGGATTTAGAAGGTAATAATCAACAGATGATTCTGGATCAATATACATTGGGTTCTGATCGTGGTGGATATACGCCGATTCAGGTTGATACCAGTGGTACTTACTATCTTGATAAAGGTTCTGATGGTGTTAAAAAATATAATAGTGACGGAACTTTAGAAGCAACCAATGTTGAATTTGTCGATTCAACCATTACCGATATGTTGCTGGAAGGTGATGCCCTGTATCTCAGCATGGATACGACAACCGCCTACGGTGGTGAAAGCTTGAATGTGAATGAAACTAAAGCCGTCAGGGTTGTCCGGTTGCGTGCTTCAGATTTATCAGTGGCCTGGTCGAAGCTGATTCAATCTGATGCTCCTTATGCCGGGCTGGAAAATAGTAATGGCCAGTTAGCTTACTATAATGGTGTGGTTTATCTCTCGGTAGTTGCCAGTAAAGAACTTTATTATCAAGGTCTGGTTTTAACTGAAACACCCTATTACAGCTTGAACCTGATTGCACTTAATGCTGATGGTGAAGATGATGGTAACGGTAACAACAGTGGAGCTGGTTTTATCCTGAATCATAAAAGCTGGGTGACTGGGCCTGACCATGCCACTGATGACCGGGAAGATCCTTATCTGGCGAATAATGAATTAACCATTTCATCTACAGGCTGGTTACATCTATCGATTAATGCAAGACAGAACTTTGTTTCTACCGAGCAAATGGCTCGATCTCAAACCTCACCCTATAACTATTACACCAACTCGATTTTGATGAAGACACAATTGGAAGCGACATCAGTGCCATTAACACAGGTTCGGACAGGTATTAGTCGAAATAATGTCACTGAAATAGTATCTGATTTTGATCATAATATTCAATGGGATGATACTTTTGATGCTGTATTTTATAGAGATATATGGTCTGTGGCTGATAGTTTCTGTAGTGATAGTGTATTAGGTGGATATGATGACTGGCGCTTACCAATAGCTGAAGAACTTCTTGTTGAGGGCTATATACCACTACCAGAGTCAGTCTTTTATAACTATGAGGATCCTTATTATGAGTACCCTTACTGGACCAGTGAATTAGTGAATGAAAATAGTCATGCTGCTGTGGTGGTCGGTTCCTGGGGTGATGGTTTCCCGAATGATGATATCTTGAATTATCGTTGTGTGAGAACTATTCAGTAGTTTTACTGATAACTTTTCAACCCGTGTAGGGCAAGTAATGCTGAACCATAACTTGCCTCGGTTTGAGATGCAGCTTTAACAGGGATGTTCAATAGCTGGTGGCGCATTTCAGTCCACTTTGGATTTTGAGCACCGCCGCCACAGGTTTTGATATGCCCTGGTTTAAGAGCGCCGATTTGATGAAATTTTTCATAACCGGTTTTTTCAATCTGACTTAAACCTTCCAGCAATGCCTGTAAAAATTCCACATCAGAATCAGGACGAGGTTGCAGCACGGGTTCTTTGTGCGGGTCATTGTAGGGAAAACGTTCACCGGGGCGAGACAATGGATAATAGTTCAGTCCGGTAGGCTGATTGAGGTCGATTTCATTTGAAAGATCAGTTATCTGTTGATCAGTAAAAAATTGCCTGAGAATTCCAGCTCCGGCATTGGATCCACCTCCGACTAACCAGCTGTTTCCGAGTTTATGGCTATACACTCCTGAACTTAGTTCTTCAACAGGTTTATCGTTGAGTATTTTTAATACCAGCGTCGTACCAATCGATGTAACGGCATCGCCTAACTGGGTAGATTCGGTTGCTATAAATGCGGCATTGGCATCGGTAGATCCAGCACAGATTAAGCAATCTTCAGATAGACTGTATTTTAAACTGAACTCTGTAGTTATCTGGCCAATGACTTCACCTGGGTGTAACACTTCAGGCAATACATGTTCAGGCAAAATTTTACCAATCCATTCTGGCCATTGCATATTTTGAACATCAAACCCAAGCTTTAAAGCATTGTGATAATCACTAAACCCCCATTTCCCGCAAAGGCGGTTACTCAGAAAATCAGCCTGATTGAGAATTTTAATATTATCTAAATCGGGGAAATCTTCACAAAGTTGTATTGCTTTTGGAAGACCTGCACTAAGACTCATGGTGATGTGCTGCGAAGATGGACATTGCTGTTTGATTACTTGAGAAGCACTAAAGCTGCTGCTGTCGTTATACATCAGGGCAGGCAACAATGGTTTTCCCTGACTGTTACAGATGATAACTGTGCCGGAAGTACCATCGATGGCCAGTCGTTTAATCTGTTTTAAATCGTGTTTGGTGGAAAGTTGTTGAAATAGATCATCCAGCCCTTGTAGCCAGATTGAAGCATTTTGTTGAATCATGCCACATTGATGATCAGGTGGCGCTAAAGGTTGTTTAACTTCAGCAATGATTTCTTTCTGGTCGTTAATAACAGTTGCTCTACAACCGGAAGTGCCGAAATCAATGCCTAGATACATGAGTCGTTTATTACAATAGCAGGAAGTAAGGTTTGAACCTCACTTCCTGAACAGTGTTCTAAGGAAGGATAACCGGAACAGGTGGAACCCATCCATCAGCCTGATGTTCTGCAATAACATCGGTATAAACACCGCCACGAACATTAAATTTAGCTGTTAAACGCATGAAACGGGGAGATGTTGCTTTCACAAGATCATCCAGTATTTGATTGGTCACAGCTTCATGAAAAGCACCTTCGTCGCGATATGACCAGACGTATAACTTGAATGATTTCAACTCGACGCATAATTTATCGGGAATATATTCCAGTTTCAGAGTAGCGAAATCCGGCTGACCGGTCATAGGACAAAGGCAGGTGAATTCGGGTGTATCGATACGAATAGTAAAATCGCGATCGGATTTCGGGTTGTCAAAAGTGTCTAATGTTTTAGAAGGTTTTGTTGTCATGGTTAATGTGTCTTGTTAATGGATTTTATACCTTGATTGATAGCTTCATCGACGTAGCCGCCATACATTTCGAGAGTATTTATCCCGATAATACGTTCACTCACTTCATTTCCATCACCGTCCAGAAATACCAGAGTGGGAGTGAGGTAAACCCCCATTTTACTGGAAAGCTCAAAAGGTGATGATTTGTTACCTTTTAAATCCTTCATCGGGTAATGGCTATCGATGTTGAGTTTGCGAATGAGAACATGGTCATAATCACCGCTGCGTAACATGGGTTTAATGATTTCTTCTTCCAGTGTTTTGCAAAAACCGCAGTAAGTGGCTGACATTTCGAGCAAAATTACCTGACCATTTTTTTTTGCCAGTTGGGTCAGGTTAGCAAAATTTTCTGCTGCCTTTATCTCAACAAAGGGTAAATTTTGATCATAGGAAGTATCATATTCCTCTTCGTCATTTTCATCCGGGTACTGGGCAAAAGCCAGTGTAGATCCAATAATAAAAGATATGAGTAGAAATATTTTCAATGAGATGTCTCGGTTTAATGCTGAAAGGCGATTAACTGATCTACGGGTAAATCTTGTCGAGTTGCCCATTCACGTGTGGAGCCATCATACAGAATAGCTTTTTCATTTCCTAATAGTTCATGTAATACAAACCAGCTTAATGATGCTCTATGCCCGGTATGACAGTACACAACGGTAGGTAAACTGTTATCAATATTGAGAGTGCCCATCAATACCTGCATGTTCTTATTAGATACCAGGCGGCCACTGCCATTTTGAGTGAACCAGTCATAGGGTAAAGACTGAGAGCCGGGAATAGTACCTGCATGTTCATCGGGAGCCCCCTGGTAAATACCTAAATGTTCAGCTTTTGAACGTACATCAATGATATTCATACGGCTGTTTTTTTGAATTGCATCAGCATCGATTTGATTGAATTTCATAGTTTTTATTTCATAGTCGGTGCTTTCTGTTGCATTAGGCCCACGCTCCAGAGGTAATTTTGCATTGGCATAAGCAATAATGCCGCCGTTCAAAATTGACTTCTTTTTGTGGCCAATTTGTTCAAGAGTCCAGTAAATTCGCGCGGCAGAAGCCATATCGCTGGCAGATTCACCGGATGGAATCAGTACGATATGATGATCTGGTGTAGCGCCCATCTGAGATAACAGCTGTTCAATATGACCCTGAGTCGGCAGCATTCCAGTAATGCCCTTGTCATTAACAACACGCCATTTGGAGTAATCGGTGAAAGTCGAGCCTTTAATATGGGCATATTCAAAATAGTCTTTAGAACGTAAATCGACCATTAGCAGGTTTTTATCATTCAGATTTTTTGCTATCCAATCCGTATCGACCAGTGCTTCTGATGCAAATACAAGGCTGCTACAGGCAAGCAATAAAAAACTGATAAAAATTTTTGTCATGTAAGGTTTCTCTCTAAAATTATCAAGTGATATACTCCGACGTCATTTTACACTAACAGTTCAATATGCGTCTTAGCCAAATCAAGATTGCTGGTTTTAAATCCTTTGTTGACCAGACAAAAATCCAGTTTCCTGAAAATTTAACCGGAGTAGTCGGGCCAAATGGCTGTGGAAAATCGAATGTTATCGATGCGGTACGCTGGGTTATGGGTGAATCATCAGCTAAACATCTGCGCGGTGAATCGATGGCAGATGTTATTTTTAGTGGCTCATCGGTACGCAAGCCGGTCGGCCAGGCATCGGTAGAACTGGTTTTTGATAATTCTGATGGTACGGTAAAAGGTGAGTTTGCCAAATATAATGAAATTTCGGTAAAACGTCTGGCCACACGTGCCGGGCAATCCAAGTATTTCCTCAATAATAGTCGTTGTCGCCGTCGTGATATTGCCGATATCTTTCTGGGAACCGGGCTGGGGCCACGCAGTTATGCGATTATCGAGCAGGGCATGGTGTCTCGAATTATCGATGCTAAACCAGAAGACCTTCGAGTTTACCTGGAAGAAGCAGCAGGCATTTCCAAATATAAGGAACGTCGTCGTGAAACTGAAACGAGAATCCGTCATACGCGTGAAAATCTTGATAGGCTGAATGACCTTCGTGAAGAAATTGAGAAACAGCTGGCGCGTTTAAAGCGTCAGTCAAAAACGGCTGAACGTTATAAAAACCTGAAACAGGAACAACGTCGCTTTGAAGCCGAGCACCTGTTACTGCAACGAAATGAATTTAATGTAGAAATAACGCGTCAACAGCTAAAACTTGAGCAAGTAGAAACAGAAGTTCAATCGGCTATAGCCGAGGTACGTAAAACTGAGAAGTTGATTGAACTCGGGCATCAGCAGTTGACTTCTGCCAATGATAGCCATAATGAAGTTCAGGGAAAGTTTTATGCAGTGGGTGCAGAAATTTCAGCTCGTGAGCAGGAAATCAATCATCAAAAGAACCTGCGTGAACGTAATCAACAGGATTTGCAGAAAGTTACCCAGGCCGCCAATGAGTCTCATTCCATCATTCAAAGTGATGAAGCTAAACTGAAACAGCTGGAAATAGAACTCGCTGATGTTTCTCCTAAACTGGAAGGATTAAGCAAGGTTTATGATCAGGCTCAGCAGATGCAGGTTCAGGCTGAAAGCCAGATGAGCCAGTGGCAGGGGCGTTGGGATGAGTTTAACCAGCTTTATCATCAATCACATCAATCGGCTCAAGTTGAAAATAAGGCGATTGAACATATTGAACGCCAGATACTTCAGGCCGATCAACGCATTACCCGGCTGAATAATGAAAAAGAAAGCCTGGATATTCATTCATTCGATGCTCAGATAGAGGAACTGGATGAAAAGAGTCAGGCTCGTGAACAGGAAATTGTAACCAGTCAGCAGCATTTACAAGGCCATGCCGAATCCATATCCACTTTACGCCAGAATATAGATTTACAGTCTACGCAACTGGATGAATACCGCACACAGGTTCAAAATCAACGGGGCCGTTTATCGTCGCTTGAAACATTGCAGCAAAATGTACTGAGTGAAAGCAGTGATGAATTGAAACGATGGCTTGGACAACAACAGTTTAGTGAAAGCAAACGTTTAACCGAAACTTTAAAAGTGGATGCCGGTTATGAAAAAGCAGTTGAAGTGGTTTTAAGTCCTTTATTGAGTGCTTATTGTGTCGGCAATCAGAACCTCTCTGCATCTAGCCTGAATCAAATTTCTAATCAGGGTATTGCGTTAATAAACCAGGTTCCTGTCTCGACACATTTAAAATCACCCGACGGTTGGAAACCATTGACCGATGTGGTGAATGCCGGTTTTGATATGTCTGCATTGATTGGTCAGGTTTTTGTGTGTGAAGACCGTGCCGAATTAGAAAGCAGACAGGGTAGTTTGCTGGCCGAGCAACGATTGGTCAGTAAAGATGGTTTGTATTGTGGTCGTAATTGGTTAATTCAACTGGGCGATGAAAACGAACACAGTGGTTTAATTCAACGTGAGCAGGAAATTAAGCAGATCAAACAGCAACTGGACATGATCACTGAAAAAGCCATGTTGCTAAAGTCGCAAACTGATGGTGATAGGGAACGTTTACAACAGGAAGAAAAGACTCGCGATGAAGGGCAGAGAAAATTACAGCAGCTTCAACGCGAATTATCCGATATAAATAACCAGTTAACTCAGCGAAAGAGCCGGGCGGAACAGTTGGAAAACCGTTTTGCTACCCTGCAAAAAGAAGTAACGGAATTGTCGGCCTCGCAGGATGAGCAGAAGAATGACCTTCAGCAAACCACTGTTCGTCGTAATAGCGACCTGGAAATGATCAATCAGCTGGAAATGCAAAAAACCACGCTGGAACAGGAGCGGGATCTGTTTAAAGACCAGCTCAACAGTTCAAGGGAAAGTTTACGCACAAGTCGCGATGAGCAACACCAGGTACAGATGAAGTTGCAAAGCCTGACATCAGAGGTCAATTCAACGCGTTTTAATTTGCAGCGTATTGAACAGCAATCCTCACAATATAAAAGCAGGGTAGAAGAGCTTAAACAGACTGTTGAAGAAGCGAATGAGCCTTTAGAGCAACTGGAAGAAACTCTTCAGTTATTGCTGGCACAAAAATCTGAGATCGAAAAACAGTTACACGATTCTCAGGATCAGGTGACCGGGCTGGATACCGAGCAACGTGCGCATGAACGCCATCGAAATGAACAGCAACAGCGTGTTGACCTGGTTCGTTCAGAGCTTGAACAACAGAAAATGCAATATCAGGAAGTTGATATCCATCGCACCACTATCGTTGATCAATTAAAGAGAACCGAATTTGATGTTGAAGTCCTGGAGCAGGAGTTATCTGATGAAGCTGATATTCAGGGCTGGCAAAATCAGCTCGATAATCTAACTCGTAAAATCAATAATCTTGGCCCCATTAACCTGGCGGCGATTGATGAATACAATGAGCAATCTGAGCGTAAAGAATACCTGGATGCTCAAAATGAAGATCTGGTATCCGCTTTAACTATTCTGGAAAATGCGATCAAGAAAATTGATAAAGAAACTAAAGAGCGTTTCAAAGAAACTTTTGATCATGTGAACAGCAGAATGCAGGAGCGGTTCCCCAAGTTATTTGGCGGTGGACAGGCGCACCTGGAATTAACAGAAGATGATTTGTTGAACACCGGTGTCACCATCATGGCAAGACCCCCTGGTAAACGGGTAACCAATTTACAGTTATTATCCGGTGGTGAAAAAGCACTGACCGCTGTGGCCCTGATTTTTGCTATTTTTGAACTCAATCCATCACCATTTTGTATGCTGGATGAAGTCGATGCTCCACTTGATGATGCCAATGTGGGACGTTTCTGTGCCATGGTGCAGGAAATGTCTCAGCATGTTCAGTTTATTTTCATTACTCATAATAAAGTGACGATGGAACTTGCTCAGACATTAAATGGTGTCACCATGCATGAGCCGGGTGTATCACGTCTGGTAACCGTGAATATTGATGAAGCGGCCGCTTTGGTTGGAGAAGAATAAAGATGGATGCCACTGCGCTTCGATGGGTGCTGGGAGTTATCGGTGTTCTGTGTATAGTCGGTATTTATTTATATTCTTTATACCAAAGTAAACAACGCAGGCAAGCGTCTACTAAAACTTTTACTCACGAAGAAATTGAATCTGGATTTATCGAGGATGAAACATTAAGGCAGGAACTTTCCAATATCAATGCCATGCTGGATGATGATATTAATGAAAGTGAAATTAATGACATCAAAATTAACCCGGGGCTTGAAACGGAACCCAAAGCTGAATTTTCTGACAAAGCTGAAATTGAGTTGCCACGACTCGTCTGTGATTTATTACCCGACCACCGCATAGCCCATGTATTAAAACCTGTAGATGACCGGTTGTTAACTGCTCAGGAGCTGCGCAATGCTTTTACTCATGCCGGGTTTGAAATGAATGCAGAAAACAGGTTTAAACTGGAAGATAATCCAGATGCTCAGTTTCAAATTCTCAACTTAACCAGCTCGGGTTCTTTCCAGCAGATAAATGAAGATCAATTTAGTAGTCAGGGGCTGGTGTGCTGTATTAACTTAACCGAGTGTGCTCAACCGCTGGGTTGTTATGAAACCATGTTGAAAAAAGTGGATGAACTGGTGAGAATTCTCGAATTAAAAGTTTACAGTCAGGAGCTGGATTTATTGACCTTGCAGCATGTGACCGATATTCGTAATAAATTATTAGGCGAGTTACCCGCAAGTCAGAAAACTGAAGGTGAACTGAAAAGTGGTGAGTGAACAGGCACTACAGCAAATTAAAAGTTTACGGGATGAAATCAATCAACATAACATTGATTACCATGTGTTAGATGCCCCCCAGGTCAGTGATCAGTATTACGATCAATTATTACGCAAACTACATGAATTAGAAGTCGAATTCCCTGAGCTACTCACTTCTGACTCGCCGACTCAACGAGTGGGTGCTGAAGTTTCCGAGCAGTTTGAGTCGGTTCAACATGAAGTACCAATGTTATCACTTGATAATGCATTTGATGAAGATGAAATGCTGGCTTTCAATAAGCGTTTGAGTGATCTGTTAGCGGTAGATACTTCTCTGCAATATAGTGCTGAGCCAAAGCTGGATGGTTTAGCCGTTAGTTTACTTTATGTGCAGGGAAAACTTGTCAGAGCTGCCACACGTGGTGATGGCAGATCGGGTGAAAATATCACCACCAATGTACGTACCATTAAATCAGTACCGTTAAAATTAATTGGCGATAAAGTACCAGAGTTGCTGGAAGTCAGGGGCGAAGTGTATATGCCGTTGAAAGGATTTAATCAGTTAAATGATCGGCAACGTCAAAATGATCAAAAAGTTTTTGCTAACCCTCGAAATGCCGCAGCTGGTTCTCTACGTCAGTTAGACCCAAAAATAACCGCTTCACGCCCCTTAACATTTTGTAGTTATGCGATTGCCCAGCTAAACGGGGAAGTATTACCCGCAACGCAGTATGAGCAGATGTTACTGGTCAAGTCATTTGGCTTACCGATTAGTCCATATATTAAACAGTTAAGTTCTATCGAAAATTGTTCTGACTATTATCAGGAACTGGCGGATAAAAGAGATAGTTTATCGTTTGAAATAGATGGTGTGGTGTTTAAGCTCAATGATATTAAACAGCAAAACAAAACTGGATTCGTGTCACGTGCGCCGCGATGGGCTATTGCCAGAAAATTTCCTGCCCAGGAAGTCATGACAACGATACTGGATGTTGAGTTTCAGGTCGGTCGAACAGGTGCATTGACACCAGTGGCCCGATTAGATCCTGTCGAAGTGGGTGGAGTCGTGGTGAGTAACGCAACATTGCACAATATGGACGAAATTAATCGTAAGGATATTCGTATTGGTGACACAGTGATTGTGCGCCGGGCAGGAGATGTCATTCCAGAAGTTGTCTCTGCGGTATTGAAAGATAGAAAAGCCGATTTTAAAAAACCTGAAATGCCAGCTACCTGCCCGGTGTGTGAATCTGAAGTGATCCAGCAGGAAGGACAGGCTGCTTATCGTTGCACCGGTGGTCTGGTCTGTGCTGCTCAGCGTAAAGAAGCCATCAAACTCTTTGCCTCCAGAAAGGCGATGGATATTGATGGACTTGGAGACAAGCTGGTTGAACAACTGGTTGACCAGGGCTTAATCAACTCGATTGCTGATTTATTCTCATTGACTCTGGAACAGTTATCATCCCTGGATCGAATGGCTGAAAAATCGGCACAAAATTTACTGGATGCTCTTGAACACAGCAAACAGACTACTTTACCTCGTTTTATTTATTCTCTGGGCATTAGAGAAGTTGGTGAAGCCACGGCATTAGCACTGGCTAATTATTTTACTGAATTAGAAGCGGTGGAAAATGCTGATGAGGAAACTTTAATACTGGTTGACGATGTGGGGCCAGTAGTTGCTGCTAACATAGTTCATTTTTTTGATCAGTCAGAAAATGAGCAAGTTATCGAGACAGTAATCAAGGCCGGCTTACAGTGGCCACCAATAGAAAGAATTGAAGATATTGATTTACCGCTAAAAGGCACTACTTATGTCATTACCGGTACGCTGGAAAACTATAGCCGACAGCAGGCTGCTGAGATATTGAAAAAATTAGGCGCTAAAGTTAGTTCTAGTGTATCGAAGAAAACAACAGCAGTTGTAGCCGGTGCCAAGCCTGGCTCAAAGGTCGATAAGGCTAATAAATTAAATGTGACCGTGCTGGATGAAAAAGCATTCGACGAATTGACGGGGAATTAACATGTCTCAAAACTTAGATGTTTCAAGCAATAAAAAATATGTACTTGCTGTGTATATATTGCAGTCATTGTTTTTTATAGGCTTACTTTTTATGCCGATAGTTGGCGTAATTATAAATCATATCAAACAGGATGATGTCCAGGGTAGCTGGATGGAATCCCATTTTAAATGGCAAAAAAATACATTCTGGTATGGCCTTTTGTGGTATCTAATTTCATCAATTTTCTTTTGGATTTTTGGATGGTTAGTGTGGCTAGTTGCGACAATCTGGTATTTTTATCGTATAGCCAAAGGCTGGATATATTTCGCTGATGGTAAGGAGATGTATAAATAAGTTGGCAGTCGGCAGTCGAAAGTCGAAAGTCGAAAGTCGAAAGTTCGGATATAATTTTTGATTATGACTTATGACTTATGACTTATGACTTATGACTTATGACTTATGACTTACGAGTTATTGAGGAAATAGTGAATGACTGATAATGAAAAATGGCGCAAAAAATTAACGGATAATGAATTTCATATTTGTCGTGAAAAAGGTACCGAACCTGCGTTTACCGGTGAATTCTGGGATAAAAAAGATTCTGGCAGTTATGTTTGTAAATGCTGCGGTGAAAAGTTATTTGATTCTGATGGAAAGTATGACTCGGGTTGTGGCTGGCCTTCATTTTTCCAACCGGTAGATCATGAGTTAATTCGAACTGCAGTGGATAATTCATTGTCCCGAGTTCGCACTGAAATTATGTGTGAAAAATGCGGTAGCCATCTGGGACACGTATTTGATGATGGTCCTGAAATAACCGGACAGAGATATTGTGTAAATTCAGCATCGCTGAATTTTAAAGGTAAATAAAATTTCACCACGAAGAACACGAAGAACACGAAGAGTAAAATTTATAATTAAAGTAATTTTAGTATGAAAGCTAAACTATTTTTTTAAGTCAAAACAAATATTACATTTAAAACCTTCGTGAACTTCGTGTTCTTCGTGGTTATATATTTTTAAAGGTATACTTTATGAACGAATCTGAATTTATTGATTTAGCTGAACAAACAATGATCGACATTGAAGAAGCCGTTGAGCAATCTGGGGCTGAAATTGATTACGATACGATCAGTGATATTTTAACGCTGGAGTTTGAAAGTGGTAGCCAGATCATTATCAATAAACAGACACCTGCTACTCAGCTTTGGGTAGCTGCTCGCTCGGGTGGTTTTCATTTTGATTATGATACTGAAAGTTCAAGCTGGCGTCTGGACAGTGATAATAGCCAGGAACTGTTTGCCTGTTTAAGTCGCTACTGCACAGAGCAGGCTGCAGAACAGGTTGAACTCACTCGATAGTTCTGTATTTCTTGAATAATAAACGCAGGCAAAACCTACTACGCATTGTCAAAATATTTGGCACAATTATCATTCTGTCGATTTTATATGTGACAGTTGATTTTTTTATCAATGTTCCAACAGAAATTGCTACTGAGAAATTTCGAATACCTTTACCCGCTTTAGATACTGATCAGGTTTATTTTTTTAAAGGTGGGAATAAACAAGTTGTTATTATTCGGTACTCTGAAATATTAAAGCAACAACTCAAACTCGATCCTTTAACTCATCAGGCTTACTTTGTTGCTTATGCTTTGGGAACCTATTTAGAATGCCCTTTACAGGTTATTGAGGGTAAATACCTTAAGGAAAGCTGTAGTAGTGCCCGTTATGATTTTGCAGGCAGACCTGTTGACTCAGATAACTTCACTTCTTTAAGGGTTCCAGTTTATAATTTCTGTCCAGACTACTCCTGTATAAATTTAAGGTTATAAAACTATGCCATCATTCGATACTGTTTCTGAAATTGATCATCACGAATTAACTAATGCTGTGGATCAGGCAAACCGTGAAATCGGTACACGTTATGATTTTAAAGGATCAAATGCAAAAATAGATTTTTCTGGTTCTGATCTTATGTTTAACGGTGAGTCGCGTTTTCAATTGCAGCAAATGTTTCCAATTTTATTACAGAAAATGTCTAAACGAGGGTTGGATATAAACTGCCTGAAAATGGGAGAAGTGGTTGAAGCAGCCAAGTCTGCAAAACAGCCCGTAACCATGCAGGAAGGTATCGATAAAGAAATTGCACGCAAGATAGTCAAGTTGATTAAAGAATCAAAAATGAAAGTGCAGGCGGCTATTCAGGGAGAACAGGTAAGAATCACCGGTAAAAAAAGAGATGACCTGCAACAGGCAATGAAGTTAATGAAAGATGCTGATCTGGGTATTCCTTTGCAGTTTACAAATTTTCGAGATTAGAGTGAAAAATATTCACCACAGAGGACACGGAGGTTCACAGAGAAAGACAGTGAGGTTAATAATTAGATTTAAACTTAATATTATTTTTTAGATATACATGTTTTTTGAAGCAAAATACCATGCCTTTTAACTCTGTGAACCTCCGTGTCCTCTGTGGTTTAAATGGTTTTAAAAGTTATTAGTCAAATAAACATCAAAGCGAATAGTTTTTTCTTTATAAACAATATCTGGTTTTTTATCGCTTAAGGTTTTAGCGTGAATTGGTCTTTTTACTACCACTCGATATTTAGCTTTTTCTAACGCAATTTCAAATAACTCTTCTACATTCAGGTTATTGGTTAACAACTGTAATATCTGTAATTCTTTGCCGGGTCGAGCAGATGATTTATGGGCAGGGAACATGGGATCCAGATACAGACAGTCAGCGAAGCCAATATCTCTGGTGGATAAAAACTCAACACTATCATCATTGATGAGCTGTAAACGTTTGTACACTTCATCAGGATTATCGTGTTTGACAATCTTTAACAGAAAATTAAGGCTGTTAAAGATTAAAGAATTTTGCTCAACCATCGTTATATGTTGACCATGAGTGGCAAGAATAAAACTATCTCTTCCCCAGCCGGCGGTTAAGTCGATAATGCTATGAATTTCACGTTTTTTATTATTACAGGCTTTCAGTAATAACTGATTTTTCTGACTTGCCCTCTTAAGCAGTTTTGGGTCGGTTAATGAATGACTAAAACAGGTTTTCTGATTTTGAATCTGACAGCATAAAGCCAGGCTGTCATCCTCTATTTGAATTAAAAATTCCTCATCACTGTCATAGCTTTTGATTCGTTCAATAAGTTCACGAGCGTATTTTTTATGATAATGGCAGTGGTTTGCAATTTTAATCATTTTCTATCCCTGACGGCTGCTAGTAATGAGGAGGCTTCTCATCCACAATAGCTGATTCAGGTATTTGCTTTTTGAACTCCTTAACCTGATGTTTCAGCAGCTCCGTGGTAGCGGTCAGTTGATCAATTTCCTGAGCCTGACGGGTGACTACAGCATTTAATGATTCAACGGTATACTCCTGCTCAGAGAATAGTATTTCCAGTTTGTCGATTCGAGATTTCAGGTTATCAATATTCATTTTTATTTAATTCTGCTAGCCAGTTCTCATTTTAACACTACATATTCAATAATATAACAATGTCTGAAATTCTGTATCTGGTTATTCTGGGTTTTATCGTTTGGTTCTGGCGTGACAGTATGCAAGCTAAGGAGCAGGCAGTGAAAGCCAGTAGCCGGGCTTGCAAGCAGATAAATGCCCAGTTTCTGGATCAAACTGTCGTGTTAACAAAGCTCCGTTTATGTCGCGCTAGCTCTGGAACTATGGCATTATGTAGACTATATACTTTTGATTTTACTTTAGATGGTCAGGTAAGGCGAGAGGGCGTTATCACAATGAAAGGTCAACTGATCCTTGATTTGGTTCTCGATGTAGATCATTCATCAACATTACAATAAAAGAGTTACTTTAGGGGCTACAATGTCAGAATCTCAAATTCACACTATTAAAGAAATTGCTAAGAGAATATCAAGTGAAGATGATAGACGAAATAAATTAGCACACACTATCGATGAATTACTGGGTGAACGTCAGGAAGTACTTGTTGCTTATGTTGAATTGGCGGCACTAGAATCTGGCAATGCTCCACTAGATGAAGTTTTAACCAAACTCAAACGTTTTAATCAACGACTGGTGGATTATGCTGCTTTAGGGCATTTTGAAATTTACCAGCGTATTATGGATGGTAAAGAGCGTCGCGAATCCATTAAAGCCATTGCCAGTGAAATATACCCGGTGATCTCTCGTACCACTGACTATTTCGTAGAGTTTAATGATAAATATGAAGGTGCCGATGGCCGCGATAGTATCACCCCACTATCGGAAGATCTGTCGTTAATTGGCGAATCGATGGCGTCGCGTATTGAAAAAGAAGATAAGCTGCTCAGAGAAATGAGTGATCAGGTATTACTGCACAAAGGTAACTAGCCCGAATTTCTCATCAGATGGACGAGCACTCGCTAGCTCTTTGAATCAACAAGAAATTTTCCTCAGTCAGAAATACACACTGTTATTCCACTCCTTCGGGAAATCTCTTGTGAATCCAAAGCTCTGTGCGAGCATCTCATCCCCTGGTGAGAAATGCGGGCTAGCTTTTTTGGTCTTTTAAAACTGCAACTATCCAGAAAAACCATCCGAGCATAAAGAATATCCCTCCGACAGGTGTCATCATTCCGAATTTGGTGATGCCTGTCAAAGCAAGCAAATAAAGACTTCCAGAAAATAATAGAATACCCAGCATTAAAAATAATCCAGACATAGTCACAAATTGGGATGACTTTAACCGTTCACTCCATATTCCCAGTCCAGTTAAGCCCAGTGCATGATAAAAGTGGTAATCCGTAGCCGTACTCCAGGTTTGAAGTTGCTTTACACTTAATACGGCCTTTAAAGCATGTGCTCCGAAGGCACCGAGCGCCACTGCCAGTATCATAAAAACAAGTCCGCTTATTAGAAAAAACCGAGGGCTCAATGTCTGGATTTCCCTGAAATATAATTGATTATATTTTCAGTGGTTCCATCGACCAGTTTTTGTCGGGCCTGATGAGTTCCCCATGCGTTATGAGGTGTAATGATTAATTGTGCTAAACCGGCTGTGATTAGAAGATCATCTGGAAGTGGTGGTTCCTGTGACAGGCAGTCCAGTCCTGCACCTGCTATCAAACCGGCTTTCAATGCTTTTAGCAGATCGACTTCATTGATGATGCCTCCGCGTGCAGTATTGATAATGTAAGCAGATTTTTTCATTGTTTCAAATTCTGCCATTCCGATCAGATTTTCACTTAAATCAGTCAAAGGGCAATGTAGACTAATGAAGTCGGACTGTTTAAGAATATCATGCAGAGGAAGGCGTCCTGTTTGCTCAGTATCAGGACAGCTGATACTTCTGGATATTAAAACCTTCATTCCAAATGCTATAGCCAGATTTTCAACAGCTTTAGCAATGTGACCGTAGCCGATTAAGCCGATGGTCTTATCCTGCAATACCTGAATAGGGTGGGATAACAAACAAAACTGATCTTGATTTTGCCATTGTCCCTGTTTGATATCCTGCTGATACTTTAGAAAACTACTGCTTAAAGAAAGTATAAGCATCAACACATGTTGGCTGACGGAAGCCGCAGCATAGTCTTTTACATTACAAACTTTAATGTTGTGATCAGCTGCGGCCTGAAAATCAATGTTATTGGTGCCTGTTGCAATGACGCAGATAAGTTTCAGTTTTGGTAACTGCTCTATCTGAGTTCTTTCAAGTTTAACTTTATTGGTAATAATTATTTCAGCGTTCGAAGCTCTGCTGATGACCTCATCGGCAGAACTTCGATCATATAAAGTTAATTCGGTAGCGGTTGTGATTGCTGATAAATCGAGGTCATTGCAATCAATGCTAAATTTATCGAGAAATACGCAGACAGGATGCATAGAATTAACTTTAAAAAAATTAAAATTACTTATCAGGGAAAACTATTGTGGCTGATTCATGTAATTGTTGCATTATTTTACTGATCTCTTCGGCTGCTATTTTTGAGCTGAGTTCTTTGCTGACTGACTCGAAAGTAGGTGGTTCAGCAGCTCTGGTATCGTTTAGGTTAATGATGTGCCAGCCAAACTGACTTTTTACTGCAAGCTTTGTGTACTGTTTTGGTTCCAGCTTCATTGTGGCTTCAGAGAAAGGTGGGACCATATCTGAAGGTTTAAACCAGCCAAGAGCTCCACCGCTTTTGCCACTGGGCCCGGTAGAAAGTGTTTTAGCCAGTTCAGTAAATACCGCACCACCATCCAGTTTTTGAATAATACCCTTTGCTTCTTCTTCGGTTTTTACCAGAATGTGGTTAGCGTTGTATTCTTTTGCCTGGTTACCTTCAACGTAATCTTTGTTATAGCGAGCTTTTAAGTCTTCTATAGTGACTTCAAGTTTGAGTAATTGTTGTTGCAGGTAATGGGTGGCGATAAGACCAGAAGTAGATCGTTTGATTTCTAATACAAGCTCATCGTTTTTCATTAGCCCTTCATTTTTTGCAGCCTGAACCAGCAACTCAACATTGATTATTTCCTGCAAGGCTCGTTCAGCGGGAACCTTCTGGCTTAATTTGGAGATGAAATAGTTTAATTCTGCTTCACTGACACCCACACCGTTAATGGTAGCGATTGGCTTTGAAACGTCAACAGTGCTTTCTGCAAAACTAAATGCTGAGTAACTTAGTGCTAAAGCAGACAATATTAATATTCTTTTTT
>Ga0209685_1000141_pt1 | contig 60443 bp, 70 predicted proteins | sample SaaInlV_DNA_120m_FD_184685 | JGI IMG/M metagenome (GOLD analysis project Ga0209685, IMG submission 184685) | Marine microbial communities from expanding oxygen minimum zones in the Saanich Inlet - SI075_LV_DNA_120m (SPAdes) (version 2) | ecosystem: Environmental > Aquatic > Marine > Unclassified... | reverse complement strand
TAGCCTTTAGGTAGGCTAGCCGTTCCTTTTTACCCATATTACAGCCCCCAGTTTCGGTTACCTGTAATATGAGTCAACGATACTAAACTGCTACTCCTTATGGTTACATTTAATTTGAGTCAATTCGCCCAGAAGGTAACCAAGGGTTTCGATTGGTGTTATTTGGCAAACCTTCAGACCTTTGAAGCGAGATAACAGTGCCTGTTTTTTACGAACCTGGTGTGGTTGGGAGTTATTCATTTCATCGATGTCGAGTCTGTCACCTAGAATGAGATGACGGCTATTTACAGCCGCATTTACGAGATCTTCTCCCTGTAAAGTGTGAGTTATAATGCTATTGAAACCGGCGTCTTCTCCAACAGGAAAGCCGCCTGGCCAGAAATCTGCGGCTGCAACATCAGCACAGGCGCCCAGGGCATCGGGACAAAACTTGCACCGGGTTTCTATATCCCAATTGTTTTCGTCTTCCCAAAAACTATTGTATTCATATTCTCTGGTTCGGCCATCAGTAGTTTCAGCCCTGATTTTGCCGGGGTTTCCATAGCCTCGATAGCGAAAAACAGTCAGCTCGTCTTCAGCTAAACCCATTTCATCCAGCACTTTCCAGGATTTTGTCAGTCTGGATTGGCCGCCACAAACCATGGCCAGGCGATACCTGCAGTATTGATTCACACGAGGATCTATTTTTGACAAGTTATGAACTGCATTCAGGTCACAGGGTTTGGCAATAATGGCAAAAGGTTCCTGCATTTCCAGTGCTTGTATGAACCCATCAAGTGGCGAGGTTGGGCCGTAGCGAGATGAGCAGTTACTAATCACTTCCGGGTTTGTCCTGCTTTTATAACTTTGGTTTCGCAGAGGCTTTATTGGATTTGCACCAATATGGTAGACAAAATTTATCTTATTTTCTTCAAGTAAATGAATGGACAGAGAAGTCAATACACCACCGGTTGCTGCCTGGAAGCGAGTATTAGAAGTGCCGGACCAGGCTTTTTGCAATCGATAATATTTACCCCAGACAGGATCATGTTGAATAGTCGCTGATGATTCAGTATCACTACGAGCTTCTACTCTGATTCCGGGGCAACTGTTTAATAATACTTCTTGTTGTTGATCGGTCAGTACATCAATATTTGTTGGCCGGATACTTCCCTGAGTATTCATCTGCATTGATACCAAACCATCAGAAACAGACTCACACAATCCGCAACCGATACATAAACCGTTTTGTATTACATCGATAATTTTGGGGTATTGTAATGTCATTGTTACATTCTCCCTTCGGAATTACTCTGGTGTCAATTAATGACTGGCTGAGATTGGAGGAAGCCGACCTGAACGACAGGTATTCACGATACCAGTCGTTGTTCTAAAGCCTCGATGAATACGGGCTATGTACAAACTGCTGCGGTTCCTGACAGGCTGTAGTGATCGGCATGTCCATGGACTGAAGGAGCCATTCAGGAAGTTGATTTGTTCACAGCTTTTCGGATATACATTATAGAGAGCATTATGAAAGTAAATCAACGAGTCTACCCCCTTGATACCAGAATGGTTCCGATCAGGCCCAGTGGGATCAGCAGTATTAGCAACAATGGCCTGAGATAGCTGGCAAATACCATGGCCAGCAATAGCTATTCAAATCTGTTTCAACAAGATATGTCAGTCGGAAATACATACTGTGATGAGCAAGTTTTTAAATTCATATGATGCATCAAGGTCTTGTGTGGACTTCTGTGACTCAACTGATTTATCCAGCATAATATTGAGGTAATTACCCCAGGACTTAATGGATTGACTATGAAATAAAAATGTCTATCGCCTACTTCACCTTTTAACGCTCTGCTGCGTTATCAGGATATGATACGCTCAGTTTTTTTAATAGTTTTTATTAGCCATGAATATAGCCATACAGGGGATAAGGGGGTCTTATCATCATGCAGTAGCAGACATTTTATTTCCCGCTGCAAAAATTACTACTTGCACCAACTTTTCTGATATCCCTCCTTTACTGATTGAGAAACAGGCAGATGCGGCCGTGATGGCAATAGAGAACTCTATTGCCGGAGCAATACTGCCAAATTATGCATTAATCGATGAGTATAATTTGCAAATAACCGGGGAATATTACCTGCCTATTCAACACCAGTTAATGGCATTAAAGGGGCAGAGTCTAACTGATATTAAGGAAGTATGGTCGCATCCAATGGCTCTGGAACAGTGCCGAAAATTCTTTCGTAATCACCCTGATATCAAACTGATAGAAGAAAAGGATACGGCTGAAGTCGCGCTTATTATTCAACAAAAACAATTAATGGGTATTGCCGCAATAGCTGGAAAAAATGCCGCGCAAATATATTCATTAAACATTATTGCCAGTGACATCCAGACACACCCGGAAAATTATACGCGTTTTGTTCTGCTGGAGAATGCAAGTTTTCAAGAGACAACAGAGTTCAATAAAATATCCCTGAAGTTTACTTTGCCACATCAGGTGGGTGGTCTGTTTCATATTTTAGAAGTATTGAATGATAATAATCTGAGTATGAGTAAAATCCAGTCCTTACCTATTGTGGATAAGCCCTGGGAATACGCTTTTTTCGTAGATGTTCATGTCACAGAGGAAAAACTGTTCTACCAGGCAGAAAAGGAAATAGTTAAACTTGTTAATGAAATAAAAGTTCTAGGCCAATATAAAAACAATCGCCCGACATAAGGTGCAATCCTAACAACCAAAGTATAGGAAATATTAAGAACCTATACACAGTTGTCAATATTCAAAATCTTCTCCAGCATTACATCTATTTTCCTTTTAATAACTGAAATTTCCTGCAACTCTACCCACCTAAAATAGTAAGGTAAATATTATGGAGATAAACGAAAGTGAGCCCCCGATGCAGTGTCGGAAAAGTCAACGTTACTGTCAAAATCAGACTCCTGGGTTAGTCTGGGATAAGTCTTGATGTGAACTGGAATACTCGACCATAATTGCCGGTGCCTATATCCTGTCAGGAATTGCTCCTGTGGGTTGAGAGTGGTACTTACAGATCAACTCCTTAATATCTACTATTCTATTCAAGCATTAACATATATATGGTCTAATCGTAGTAATGTTTGAGAGAGTAGGGAGTTTACTGATTTTTATGTCGGAAAGAGATTTTAAGGTATTGAGATGTAGTTCTATGTCAGAACTCAATTTACTGCTTCAAAAATACTCAATTGATGGATGGAAGCCGATTGGAGGTACTGAAGTGTTTGAAGGTAAATTTGTTCAGCCAATCAAAATCACTTTTGATCTGGATGATACTGAAGAAATCACGCAAGAAGTTATTCAGGAAAATATTGAGAAATGATGGGTTTGGGTTCAATTCCTGTCATCTGTCAAAAAGATATTTTGTCGGTGCGAGTGGATTCTAATCACCGCTAATTGCTTTGTGCAACAAAGCAAAATACCCACCAATAAGATATTACAAAGTCTGTCACAATCCTGTCACAGTAGAGAGCTGAAAATTGTTATGAATGTAGTTCTTGAATGATGTTAGAATTATATTTCTTCTAACCTTAGGACTAGATCATCAAAGAAAGGAAGTACCTTAAAGCCTTGTAAACAAAGGCTCTAAGTGAGTGTTGATTAATACGTTTTCTTCTATATAATACGCTTCCTGATTTATAGGCACGTAGCTCAGTTGGTTAGAGCACCACCTTGACATGGTGGGGGTCGGTGGTTCGAATCCACTCGCGCCTACCAAATTTTATTTGGTAGCTTAGCAATACTCACCACGAAGCACACGAAGTACACGAAGACGAATAGTTAATAATATTTCTTCGTGCTCTTCGTGTGCTTCGTGGTTAATAGACTCTATTGAGCTTTAAACTTAAGCTCTAGAATTTGATTAACAAGTGGCCTTTGGTATTGGTCACCACTGATGCAGGAATCAATATGCCTCAAATAACTCTCCCTGACGGTTCTGTCCGTAATTTCGATCAATCCGTTTCCGTAATGGATGTTGCTGCTGATATTGGACCTGGCCTCGCTAAGGCTACTCTTGCTGGCAAAGTCGATGGTAACGTGGTTGATGCATCATTTGTTATGGACTCTGATGCGACTCTCGCTATTATTACCAGTCGTGATGATGAGGCTCTTGAACTTATGCGTCATGATGCTGCTCATGTTATGGCCCAGGCAGTACAGGAGTTATTTCCCGGCACACAAGTTACTATCGGACCCTCCATCGAAAATGGTTTTTATTACGATTTTGCTCGGGATGAAGCGTTTACTCCGGAAGATCTAATAAAAATTGAACAGCGAATGCATGAAATTGTAAAACGTGATCTGCCCATTGTTCGTGAAGTAATGGATCGTGATAATGCTAAAAATGCATTTTCTAATCTGGGTGAGAAATTTAAAGTAGAAATCATCAATGACATAATTCCTGAAGGGGAAGAAGTTTCCATTTATCGTCAGGGTGACTGGTTTGATGTTTGTCGCGGCCCGCACTTGCCTTCAACGGGTAAGCTTGGCAAAGGCTTCAAATTAATGAAGCTGGCTGGTGCCTACTGGCGTGGTGATTCTAACAATGAAATGTTGCAGAGAATTTATGGAACAGCCTGGCCAGATAAAAAACAGTTAAATGCATATCTGCATCGTCTGGAAGAAGCAGAAAAGCGTGATCATCGTCGAATCGGAAAGAAAATGGATTTATTCCATATTCAGGAAGAAGCACCAGGTGAAATTTTCTGGCACGACAAGGGTTGGACAATTTATCAGACTATTCAGCAATATATGCGTAAGAAACAACGCGAGTATGGTTATCAAGAGATAAATACACCTCAAATCGTTGACTTTTCTCTATGGGAAAAATCTGGTCATGCCGCCAAATTCAGTGATGATATGTTTACTCTGGAAGCTGAAGGTAGACAATTTGCCATCAAACCTATGAACTGTCCCTGTCATATTCAGGTGTTTAATCAGGGTTTGAAAAGCTATCGTGATCTGCCATTAAGACTGGCCGAGTTTGGTTCCTGTCATCGTAATGAAATGTCCGGTGCGTTGCATGGATTGATGCGTGTACGTGCATTTGTTCAGGACGATGCGCATATTTTCTGTACCGAAGATCAAATTCAGAGCGAAGTTTCTGACTTCATGGATTTCTTACACGAGGTGTATGAAGCTTTTGGGTTTACAGAAATTATTTACCGTTTATCAACTCGTCCTGAAAATCGTGTAGGAAGTGATGAAGATTGGGATAAGGCTGAAAAAGCATTAGCTGAAGCAATGGATGCAAAGAAGCTCGACTGGAGTTTGTTACCGGGTGAAGGTGCTTTTTATGGTCCTAAGATTGAATTTACTTTAAAAGATTGTATTGGACGAGAATGGCAATGCGGCACAATTCAGGTCGATTTTTCTATGCCTGGAAGACTGGATGCACAATATGTGGATGAAGATGGTTCGCGTCAGGTTCCTGTCATGTTGCACCGAGCAATTTTAGGTTCGTTCGAACGTTTTATTGGTATTTTGATCGAACAGCACGAAGGTAAAATGCCGTTCTGGTTAGCACCCGTTCAGGCCGTTTTAATCAATATTACGGACAAACAGGCTGAATATTCGAAAAAAATTGAGAAATTACTCAAAAAACAGGGTGTTAGGGTCATTTCTGACTTGAGAAATGAAAAGATCGGCTTTAAAATTCGCGAGCACACTATGCAGCGTATTCCTTATCTCCTGGTAACAGGTGACAGGGAGATGGAAAATGGTGAAGTTTCTGTTCGAACTCAGGGTGGTGATGATTTGGGAAGCATGACTATTGAAAGTTTTGTTTCACTCGTTAACGCATAATTTTAGAGGTTCGAATAGATTTTGTTGAAATTGTTGGAGGAGCATTCCAATCGCAGATGATAAACAAGCTCGTTTAAACGACGAGATACGAGTTCCTGAAGTCCGTTTAATCGATCAGGATGGTGAACAGCGAGGTATTGTAAAAATACAGGAAGCGTTACAGTTAGCTGAAGAAGTTGATCTGGATCTGGTAGAAATCGTACCAAACTCAAAGCCACCTGTATGCCGTTTAATGGATTACGGTAAGTTCAAGTTTCAGCAAAAGAAAAAGTTGCATGATCAGCGCAAGAAACAGCGCCAGGTACAAATTAAGGAAATTAAGTTCAGACCCGGTACTGAAAAAGGTGATTATGACGTAAAAATCAGAAAACTAACCGAATTTCTGGAAGCTGGAGATAGAGCGAAAGTAACAGTTCGATTTCGTGGCCGGGAAATGGCTCACATGGAAATAGGACGCGATTTACTAAAACGCGTTGGTGAAGATTTAATTGAAATAGCTACTGTGGATCAGTACCCACAGTCACAGGGACGCCAGATGACAATGTTGATGGTGCCCAAAAAGAAATAACTTAATCAACTGTTAAGCTTGCAGTTTATTAGCGCGATAACGGCGTCAAAAATGCTCATGTATGCTTTATACACTGCGCGCTTTTTCCTTGTTTTCGCACAAATAACCTACAATCTAAACAGTTGATTGTTAGAATAGCTAGTGTGAAATTCTCTAGCAAATTGTATACCCAAAGACGCAGACTCCGGCGTCCAGGGTTTTTTATTGTGTTTTATTAATTATCGAACGGGAGTTTGAAATGCCAAAAATTAAATCGTGTCGAGGTGCTTCCAAGCGCTTCAAACGTAATGCGGCGGGCAACTATAAAAGAGGCCAGTCTCATTTACGTCATATTCTCACTAAAAAGAGTAGTAAGCGTAAACGCCAGTTAGGCGAGATGCTTGAAGTTGATGCTAATGACGTGCGCGCTGTACGTCGCATGTTACCTTATTCATAGGAGTGAGAAATGCCTAGAGTTAAACGTGGTGTACAAGCACATGCCAGTCATAAAAAAGTGCTGGATAAAGCTAAAGGTTACCGTGGTGCCCGTAGCAGAGTTTTTCGTGTAGCAAAACAGGCTGTAACTAAAGCCGGTCAATACGCTTATCGCGATCGTAAGCAGAGAAAACGTCAATTCCGTACTTTATGGATTGCCCGTATTAATGCAGCTGCGCGTGAAAATGGAATGTCTTACAGTGTTTTCATGAATGGACTGAAAAAAGCAGCTATTGAAGTTGATCGTAAAGTTCTGGCTGATATCGCTGTATTTGATAAGCCTGCTTTTACTGCTCTGGTTGAAAAAGCCAAAGCTGGTTTAGAAGCCGCTGCTGCTTAAACAGCTTAAATAACGGGCACATTTCTGTGCCCGTTATTTCCTCATATTTATCAATCTGTAGTTTATCAACGTGACTTACTCATTGTGTCTGAATTAAATTCTTTATTACAATCTGCCACAGCTGAGATTGAAGCTGTTACAGATTTATTATCACTGGACCAACTTCGGGTTGGATATCTCGGTAAAAAAGGCGAAGTTACTTCGCTGTTAAAAAATCTGGGGAAATTACCCGGAAATGAAAGGCGAGAGGCCGGTCAGGAAATCAATAAGGTAAAGCAAGCCATTCAGCAGATGCTGGAAGATCGTAAAATTGTGCTCAACGAGGAGCAGATTAATGCGAAATTGGCTGCAGAAACTATCGATGTCACTTTACCTGGTCGAGGTCTGGAGAAAGGTGGTTTACATCCGGTCACTTTGACCATGACACGCATCGAAAAGATGTTTGGGAAGCTGGGCTTTGATGTCGCTGTTGGTCCTGAAGTCGAAGATGATTTTCACAATTTTGAAGCATTGAATATTCCTGCTCATCATCCTGCAAGAGCGATGCATGATACTTTTTATTTCGATGCTAATACATTATTAAGAACACACACTTCTCCGGTTCAAATCAGAACTCTGGAAAAACAGAAACCACCTGTAAGAGTTATCGCACCAGGTCGAGTTTATCGCTGTGATTCGGATTTAACACACACGCCCATGTTTCACCAGGTGGAAGGGTTAGTGGTTGATGAAAATGTCTCTTTCGCTGATTTGAAAGGAACATTGCATGAATTTCTAAAAATGTTTTTTGAACAGGATGATCTTAAAACACGTTTTCGTCCTTCTTATTTTCCTTTCACAGAACCTTCTATGGAAGTGGATATAAGTTGTGTAATGTGCGAAGGAGAAGGTTGTCGAGTTTGTAGTCATACGGGATGGCTTGAAATACTAGGTTGCGGAATGGTGCATCCTGAAGTGTTCAAGAAAACGGGTATGGATACCGAAGCATTTACTGCTTATGCCTTTGGATTAGGGGTGGAGCGTATGGCTATGTTACGTTATGGCGTGAATGATTTACGCCTGTTTTTTGAAAATGATTTGCGCTTTTTGCAGCAATTTTCCTGAGTAGGTCCAAGTGTTCCTTCAACATAATAATTACGGGTTCAGCGGCCCTGTGGTGTTTCGCAGCAAGGCGCAGCGCGAAGGCAACGGTTATTCCTTTGGCAAGCACTGCAACACGGCTGCGGGACACCACAGGGCCGCCCTTCGGGTTAGCTTGTCAACGCCCACAGACTGTGTTGCACCTCTTGACAAGGGAGCGGCCATTGTCTGCGAGGTGCGCCTTGCTGTGAATGTTGACAAACTAACTGAACTCGCAATTATTATATTGAAGGAGCACTGAAATGAAAATTAGTGAAAACTGGTTAAGAGAATGGGCTAACCCCAAATTAAATACCGATCAACTGGTTTCTCAGTTAACCATGGCTGGTCTTGAGGTTGATTCTGTAGAATCGGCTGCGCCTGAATTTACACAGGTTGTCGTGGCTGAAGTAATGAGTTGCGAACAGCATCCTGATGCAGACCGTTTAAACCTGTGTAAAGTTAATGATGGAAGTGATCAGCTCGTACAGGTTATCTGTGGTGCTAGCAACGTAAAAACAGGTCTTAAAATTGCATTTGCCCAGGTGGGAGCAGAACTTCCTGGCTTTAAAATTAAAAAAGCTAAACTTCGCGGCGTAGAATCTTTCGGCATGATCTGTTCAGAGAAAGAACTACAGTTATCTGAAAACTCGGAAGGTATCATGGAATTGCCTGCCGATGCTCCAATAGCCATGCCGTTATCCGATTACCTCCAGCTTAATGATACTCTCATAGAAATAGATCTGACACCGAACCGTGGTGACTGTTTGAGTATTGCCGGAGTGGCGAGAGAAGTTTACGCGAATAATGAAATTGATTCGATTCAATCTGATGTTGCAGAGATCCAGCCTGAGATAGATGATATCTTTAGTGTTGAACTGGAAAACAAGTCAGCCTGTCCACGTTATGTTGGTCGAGTAATCAAGGGTGTAAAGGCAGGTGCTGAAACACCTTTATGGATGAAAGAGAAATTAAGGCGCTGTGGGTTAAGGTCCATAAGCCCTGTTGTGGATGTGACTAATTTTATTATGATGGAATTAGGTCAACCGATGCATGGTTTCGATCTGGATAAATTAAACGGTGGTATTCGAGTTAGAAATGCTACCGCTGGTGAAAAAATAACCCTACTAGACGGCTCTGAAGTTGAGTGTAGAGATGATACGCTGGTAATAGCGGATCATAAGGAGCCTGTTGCTATAGCAGGAATAATGGGTGGTCTGGATTCTTCTGTTGACGATAATACTCAGAATATTTTATTGGAATCAGCCTTTTTCAGTCCAAGCTTTATCGCCGGTAAAGCCAGAAGTTATGGGTTACATACCGATTCTTCTCACCGGTTTGAAAGGGGAGTAGATTCTCAACTTCAAATTAAAGCGATTCAGCGTGCAAGTGCCTTATTAATCGACATTGTGGGTGGCCGTGCAGGTCCGCTTATTCACCAGTTTTCAGATGATAATTTACCGGTTAATCCAGAGGTTCATTTACGACATCATCGTATTGAAAGGTTGTTAGGAATAACAGTAACTGTAGAACAGGTTGCTAACATCCTTAAAAAACTTGAAATGAGCGTTATGGCTGAGTCAGAGGGATGGTTAGTTAAAGCACCTTCGTATCGCTTTGATATTAATTTAGAAGCTGATCTGATTGAAGAGATTGGCCGTATTATAGGCTATGACAATATCCCTGGAACCAAAGAATCTGCACATGTGTCTGTGGCAAGCTTTTCAGAAAAAGAGGTCAGTGAAAACCAGTTAAGAGATTTATTAGTCTCGCAGGGGTATCACGAAGCCATAACATATTCATTTGTCTCCCCAGAGTTACAGAATATATTGCATCCTCAGCAGCAAACATTGTCTTTAGCAAATCCAATTTCAGCAGACATGTCAGAAATGAGAACGCGCCTTTTGCCAGGTCTTATTCAAGCTGTGCAGCATAACTTAAACCGTCAACAGTCTCGTATCAGGTTATTTGAAACCGGTTTATGTTTTACACCAGAGGGTGATGATTTAACGCAACGATCGCACATTGCTGGCGTAATTACGGGATTATCTGAGAGTGAAAGCTGGGTTAGTTCCAAACAGCCTGTTGATTTCTATGATATTAAAGGGCATCTGCAGAGTTTAATGAATTTAGCCGATGAACAGGCATTTGAATTTAGAGCTGGAAGTAATGAAATATTACACCCAGGACAGTCTGCAGACGTATATTTCAAGGGTAATTTAATCGGCTTTATTGGAGCTTTACACCCTGCTGTGCTTAAAAGTTTAGATATTGATCAAAATCTATTTGTGTTTGAAGTAGAGACACAAAGCTTGACTCAATCTGAATTAGCTGAATTTAGTGAGCTATCTAAATTTCCTTCGATAAGAAGGGATCTGGCATTGATCGTTGATGAGCATATTCCTGTTCAAGAGCTGATTAATACAGTAAATAAAATTAAATCTGAAATAATACAAGACGTATTCGTATTTGATGTCTATACTGGAAAGGAAGTTATAATTAATCGAAAAAGTATCGCTTTGGGCTTGATTTTACAGGGTTTTTCACGCACTCTTACTGATAAGGATGTGGATGAAACAGTAACTCATGCCTTGCAAATACTAGAAAAAGAACATAATGCAGTCTTGAGGTAAAGTACACATGTCGTTGACCAAAGCTGATATGGCCGAAATGCTGTTTGACGAGCTTGGTCTCAATAAACGTGAAGCCAAAGAGATTGTTGAACACTTTTTTGAAGAAGTAAAAGTAGCACTAGAAACAGGTCATCAGGTTAAATTATCTGGATTTGGGAATTTCCTGACCAGAGCAAAAGCTGAACGTCCTGGGCGTAATCCCAAAACGGGTGAAGAAATTCCGATTTCTGCTCGAAAGGTAGTCACTTTTAGACCTGGACAAAAATTAAAAATAAGAGTTGAGGCGTATGCTGGAAGCGAGCAATAATAACGAATTACCTGTAATTCCTGGTAAACGTTACTTCACTATTGGTGAAGTCGCTGAACTGTGTGATGTTAAACCTCATGTTTTACGTTATTGGGAACAGGAATTTCCACAATTAAAACCCGTTAAACGCCGGGGAAATCGTCGCTATTATCAACGCCACGATGTTTTATTGATACGTCAAATCAGATCTTTGTTATATGATGAAGGTTTTACAATTGGTGGTGCCAGACAGCGTCTGGAAGGTGATGATGCCAAAGATGATATCAATCAAAGTCAGCAAATTATTAAACAAACACTCGTAGAATTAGAAGAACTTCTCCACATTCTCAAAAGATAAACCTACCTTATATAAATATTCGGGGCGTAGCGCAGTCTGGTAGCGTACTTGTCTGGGGGACAAGTGGTCGTCGGTTCAAATCCGGCCGCCCCGACCAATTTTTTACCAATGTAAATCTTATAAGTTAATTAATTAATATTTCATAGATATGCTTGCTAAGTTAACTTATGTTAATTATTATTTAATGGCTTAATCTACTTAAGTTGATGGATTTGTTATTTAGCCATAGAGTTTACTCTATGGCATTTTTAATTTTAAACTTAAAAATTTATGTTTGAGGCAATCTTAATATAATCGTATATAAACGAGCGCTAATCTTAAGATAAGTGCATGTGAACTAGCACTAACCTTAAGGTAATCGCATGTGAACGAGCGCTAACCTTAAGATAAGTGCATGTAAACTAGCACTAATTATATAAAAATAAAGCTAGTGTTGCTGCCGCCATCAAACCTAGAATTATAATAATCCAGTCTGATATTGAGTAACCACCCCAGAAACTTTCCTTTACCATGTCTTGATTTATATTAAGAAAATTTTTGAGGTCTTCCTGAGTAACCTCACCCTGGGCGGATAATTTTTTTAATAACTGTGTTCTAATTTCAAGATATTGATGCCTGTCAATTAGACCATTAGAATAGCTTTTTACGAGTAGTCTTAAAGGGGAATCTTGTTGCATCTTTAGCGTACACTTCTAGCGTTAAACTGTTTATTGAGGCTTTGTAATCGAGAATAATCAGGATAAAACTTTAATCCTGTTTGAATATATTCTGCAGCTAGATCAAAGTTCTTTTCAATTAAATGTTTTTCTGCTTCGACAAGATACATGGTTGCTATTTTTTGATCTTTTAATAAATAGTGTTTTGGGTCGACTTTCTTTAATAGTGGTAATACTGTTGTAAGGTCTTCTCCAGAATTACTTTTAACTAATTTTTTATTTTTTACATACTTGGTATATAGCGATATCAGGCTCGACATAAGACGATCTTTTTGTTCTTTAACCTGATCTTCTATGGTCGATAGAGCCACAGAATCTGGATAGTGTTGTTTGGCTTGTTGAAGAAGATTGATGGCAGAGGGATAGTCATATAAACCTTCCCTTGGGCGAAATACAGTTTTAATTCTATCTTGATAATAGGTGATTATTTCTCTTCTTAAACCTACGGAGAGAATTCGTTGGTGTCCTGCACTAAGTTTATCGAGGCTCCAGATAGTTTCAATCAATAGAGCTTTGTCACCCGCTTTTATCTTTTCAATCTTAGTGTATAAATTTTGTTCTTCCTGTAACTGGAGTAAAGGCTGGTAGCCTGCACCTAACCCAATAACGAACAGGAATAATGCACCCAACAATAATTGCTTGGTATATGATTTTCTTGATTGAATACCTTCTAAAAATTTTTCTACTGTTGGAATTCTCTCTTCTCTGTTTACGGTTAAAGCTTTTACCAGTGTTTTTTGCTGACGCCTATTGAGGCCTTTTATGGGTTTAGGTTTAATGCCGAGCTCTTTGATTTTAGGTGCGGCTACTTTGTTGTATGGGTGTTTACCTCCAGCCAGTAACTGATAGGCTACACAGGCCAGACCATAAATATCATCGCGTGGGTCCGGACTCATACCTGCAAACATTTCCGGAGTCGCATAAGCGGGTGTTACTGCGCTCAATTTGGCAGGATCAAACATGGTTTGCTCCTTTTCTTCTCCGGCTGCTGTACTTGCTCTGGCGATGCCAAAATCCAGTAACTTGACCGCTCCATCACTCAGCATGAAACAATTTCCGGGTTTGAAATCGGAGTGAATTAATTTTTTTTCATGAGCATATGCCAAGCCATGGCATAGCTGTTCAATGATGAATAAAGACTGCTCTCTTTTTAAAGGTTTTTGAGGTAATTCTTTAATCAGGCGGTTTAGTGGTTTGCCCTGCAGGTACTCCATAGTCATGAATACGGTATCGCCATCACGATCAAAGTCATATACCGTTGCTATATTTGGGTGTGCCAGGCGTTGTGCTTTACTGGCCTCTCTCTGAAGAGCTATAAAAGATCCTGAGTATTTTTTAAAGGCAGCTGTCAGTACTTTAATGGCTACATATGGATCTTTATCCTGAGCCTCAACTTTAAGCAGATCTTTAGCTTTAAAGACCACACCCATGCCACCCTGGCCAAGCCGTTCTAGTAAAACAAACCTGTTTTTAAGTGTGACACCGGGTCCCAGATCAGCATGTTTGGTTTTATTCTGTACAGCGGGTTTAGCGGGTTTAGCGGGTTTAGCGGGTTTAACTGGGGTAGTTCTTTTGGCTTGTTTTATTTCTGCTTCGATATCAGTAACTTCACTGATATCTATAGATTTTTCGATATCATAATCAGTGACTGGCATTGCGGTATCTGTTCTGATAATAACTGTTTGATCAGCTGAATTAGTACTTTCTTCTTTTGCTTCTGATAAGTCAGTTAAATGTAATGTTTTATCTTCATTGAAATAAGAAATGTCTGTAGAGGCTTTATGACTGCTTAGAGTGGTATTAATACTTATTTTAGAAACTATTTCAGATAGCTGAGTAAATTGATCATCATTGACTTTATTATCTTTGTACAGCTGGTGAAGATAGTATTGAGCCTGAGTACCAGTTGATGTGGATACCTGAAATATAGATGCAAGGCCTTCCTCAAGGTCTGAACGATTGAGAGAGCCAGTGAGGAAGTCATCAATAAGAGATTCACATATTTCAGTCATCTTTATTCTCAAGGCTTGCTTTTACGAGCACTACAGTACAGTTATCACTGCCAGCAACATCAAGTGCTGCTGAAATAAGATTACGGTTAAGTTCTTCAATAGAAGCTTCATTCTTATCAATTATATTACTTATTTGAGCTTCTGCTAGATCTTTATATAAACCATCTGAGCAAAGAATGAACAGGTCATCGTCTTCAATTTCAGCATACTCCATATCAATAACAATATCGTTGTCTATTCCTATTGCATTTAATACTACATTGGCGGCAGGGTGACTTTCTGCTTCAGCAGAGTTAATTTTTCCCATTTTGACGAGTTCTTCGACATAGCTATGGTCTTCAGTAAGACGTTCTAAAGTATGATTTCTAAAGCGATAAGCCCTGCTGTCTCCAGCCCATAAAAAAAAAGCCAGATTTTTCCAGGTATAAAGACAGGTGACTGTACTGCCGATAGTCATATTTTTACCGAGTTTTTCTGCCTTTTCTCTTATTATTTTATTGCTATGTAACAAGTTTTCTTCAAGTAATAGCAAAGATGTTTCTAGTGCTGGTTGCTGAATGAATTTTTCTGCTTGTGTGGTGATTGTCTGACTAGCAAAATCCCCTGACTCATGCCCGCCCATTCCATCGGCAACAACCCAGAGGTTTTGCGTTGGCACACAGGCAAAGCTGTCTTCATTGCGTGAGCGCACGTGACCGGTATCAGTTAGACCCGAATAAGAAAACTTAAAAGAGGGCGGGGCAGTTTTATTGTTATTGTAGACTGACAAACTAAACCTTTATTGTTTTTGCATCCTGTTGAAACTTTAACATGAATAGTAAAAAACAGAAAAACTATTATGCTAAATCTATGTATATTATAGCTTTATTGATTTTATAAGCCTTATAATTATTCGTTCTGATTTCAGATAATAAATGTTAGAATAACAGCCATTGTTAATATACTTCCTTTTTTGGTGATGATTTATGTCTAGACTGGTATCTTGTGTTGTTTTGAATCGTGAAGCTCCTGGTTTGAGTAGAGTTCCATATCCTGGAGAACTCGGGCAACGAATTTTTAATTCAGTGTCTGATGAAGGCTGGAAGCAATGGGTTGAGCATCAAACTATGGTTATTAACGATAATGGCTTATCCACTATGGATCCAACCAGTTTACAATTACTGGAAAAGCATATGCTGAGTTTCCTTTTCAAGGAAGGTGAGCTTGCTAATCAAGGATTTACTCCACCTCCTGCAAAAAAATAGCTTTAACGACTCTGTTCTTAAGCTGGTTCCAAAGACCAGCTCTCGCTAGTTATAAATTTAAGTTTCGCATGTGCTTCGCGTAATGCAGATAATGTCTCACTAAATGTTTCGGCACTTGCGAAAATAAACCCCAGGTAGCTGGAGCCTTCAGGTAATGGGACCAGCTCGTATCCTGGGTGAATATGAATTTCAATGTTGCTGATATGTTTTACCTGTTGCGCATCCATCAAGCCTTCGACTCGCTTTAATATGCCACGTTTTTTTATCGGAATCATTAATACGCCTGCATGATTCTGTTTAAAGTCTAACTCCAGTTGTTCGAAGCACATTAAACGGATGATCACTTCTTCAAGTTTTAAACCGAGTACATATTCAATCAATTGAGCGCATTGTCCGCCAATTGTTCTTGAAGCCATTTCGATAAGAAATATGCCCTTGTCGGTAATACGTGCTTCAGCATGAATTGGACCATGGGTTAACCCATAAGCCTTACAGCATTTTTCTATTTCTATTTTTATGTCTTGTTGTACTGATGAAGAATGCCGGCTGGGAGTTATATAAAAACTTTCTTCAAAATAGGGGCCATTTAATGGGTCAGGCTTGTCAAAAAGGGAGAGAGTGATGAATCGTCCATTTTGTACAAAACCATCAACCGCTATTTCATTACCTTGCAGAAATTGCTCAATAAGAAAGTGATTTTTTTCGTAATCGCTACCTTGTTCCTTAGAAAGGATTTTTTGGATTCTTTCTGAAGCAGTAATAAATTCTTCAGTATTATTTGCTCTAATGACTCCACGGCTACCTGATAACATCAAAGGCTTTAAAACGACTGGATACTTACAGTTAGTAGACCTGGTTATAACATCATCAAAATGGCAAACATCAAAATTGGGGACATTACACTTCTTTTCTTTTAAGCGAATCCGAGCCAGATCTTTTCGATAAGTTAAGCGGGTAGACTCGGGTTCGTTAAAGGCGAGGCCTAAGGCTTTAGCTACTTTACTGGATAAAGTAACAACCAGGTCATCGGTCGCAATGACTGCTAGAATGTTTTTGAGCCGGATGGAAGACAGGATTGTATTGAAAGCCAGATCAGGCTGACTAAAATCTATTGTTATGCCACTGGCTATAGAGGAGACCAGTGAATGTTTGCTGTCAGAAACTATGAGTAATTGATAGCCCAGCTTTTGAGAAGCGTTTATATAACTGGCTACGCGGTAGCTACGTGCCGGCGCTATTAATAAAATAAACCCCGATTTTAAATCAGGGTTTATTTTTGAAGATTTGTTAACTATTGTGTTAGATGGGTTTAAGAGCAGCCACCACCGCCGCCACCAGAAGAACCGCAACCACCACAAGTGCCAGAGCCACCTGTTTCGGCAAATACATTATTAAATACAAAACGTTCACGGCCTACTTCCTGGATGTAATCGATCTGAGCGCCACGAAGATAGTTGAGAGCTACTACATCAACCAGAACTTTAAATGTATCAAAAGACAGAACGGTATCAAATTCTGAAGTATCATCGGTAAATGTCATGCCATAAGTCATGCCGCCACAACCACCGCCACCAACATAGATGCGAATGCCTGCAACATCGTCTTCACTTTGACTGACAATCTCTGCCAGTTTTTGTTGTGCGGACACGGTGACTTCTAGATCAGTTTGAGATAGCTCAGCACTGAAAGAGTCTAAAATATCAGCTGTGTTAACAGGATTGGCAGCCGGGGGAGTATAAATTCCAACGTTTTCCATAATATTTACCTTGGTTTAAATTAATTATTTAAATTCTATCACATTCAATAGTATAGCCAAACACTCTGAATTCAAGGTTATTTGGAATTATTCAAAAAGTCTTGATGCGTTGTGCTCCCGTGTTTTATACAATTGATTGTTTTGGAAAGCCTGCTATTAGTTCGCCGGTCATATTTAGAAGTTATGGCTATTATTGAAAGCACAGCTATCTTTCCCTTGTTGTTTATTGTTGAAATATTGTTATGAAATGTCCATTTTGTGGAATGCCTGATACCAGGGTTGTCGATTCCCGTCTGGCAAATGAGTCCAGTCAGGTTCGCCGTCGCCGTGAATGTATCTCTTGCGAGACCCGTTTTACTACTTATGAAGCACCGTTGTTAAACATGCCAATGGTTATTAAAAATGATGGCAGCAGAGATACGTTCGACGAGCAGCGAGTGAGAAGTGGGATGATGCGAGCTCTGGAAAAGCGACCTGTATCGGTCGATCAAATCGAAAATGCGATGAGCCACATCAAAAAACAACTGGTTGCTCAAGATGCCCGGGAAGTGGCTTCACGGCGAATAGGGGAGTTGGTCATGCGTGAATTACAGACTCTGGATCATGTCGCCTATATTCGTTTTGCTTCTGTGTATTTAAGTTTTGAAGATATTGCTTCTTTTGAAGAATTGATCAAACGTCTGGAGTCTGAACCCACACCTGAAATGCAACGTCGTCAGGTACCACTGATTGATGACCAGGAAGATTAAACGATGAGTAATTCCACCAGCCACGAATACTGGATGTCAAAAGCCTTACAGCTTGCCAGAAAGGGTTTTTATTCCACACATCCAAATCCTCGGGTTGGTTGTGTGATAGTGAGAGATGGTGAACTTTTATCAGAAGGTTTTCATGAATATCCAGGTGGTCCTCATGCTGAAATTAATGCATTAAATAATCTCATGGGAGATGCTAAAGGGTCGACAGTTTATGTCACTTTAGAGCCCTGTTCACATACGGGTAAAACCCCACCTTGTGCTGATGCTCTAATAAAAGCTGCGCCTGACACAGTTGTGATTGCGATGTTAGATCCCAATCCATTAGTGTCTGGGCAGGGAATTGAGAAATTAAAAAATCATGGGATCAATGTTATTACCAGTGTGCTTGAACAGCAGGCAATCCAGTTAAATGCTGGTTTTGTTAAGCGTATGACCCAGAACCTTCCTTTTGTGAGAGTGAAAATGGGTTTGTCTCTTGATGGAGGAACCGCACTTTCTAATGGTATCAGTCAGTGGATAACCGGACCGGAATCCCGCCATGATGTACAGTATTTAAGAGCAGCAAGTTCTGCTATTTTGAGCACGGCGACTACGGTGCAGAATGATGATGCTTCGCTTAACGTCAGATTAAGTGCCGAGCAGCTCAACCAGCAAACTGGCGTTCGTCAGCCGATGAGGGTTATCATCGACAATAGCTTGAAATTGACCGGTAAAGAGAAGCTGTTTGAACTGGGTGGTGAAATCTGGATTTTTACCACTCAACAGGATGAAGAAGTTTTATCATATTTTAAACTACACCATAAAAACGTATCTATCTTTACTTCAGTTACTTCCAAAAGAATAGAAATTAAGGATGTACTACTAAAGCTTGCGAAAATGGAAATAAATGAAGTACACACTGAATGTGGTTCTACGCTTGCCGGTGCTTTAATCCAGCAACAGCTGGTCGATGAACTGGTGCTTTACATGGCGCCAGATTTGATGGGAAAACAGGCACAGGGATTGTTTGATCTGGGTGAAATTAGCATTATGTCGGATAAAATTCAGCTTTCAATCGCTGATGTGCGTATGATTGGCCGCGATATCAAAATAGTAGCGAAACCATGTCAACCGTAGTAGTTGTAAGAAAGAATAATTCGGCCTGTATTGCAGCGGATAGTTTAACCAGTTTTGGCGATACAAAGCAGGCTGCCGAATTTATTGTTAACTCAGACAAGATTATTCAATTCGCAGATTTTTATATGGGCATAGTGGGTAGTGCTGCACATCAGTTGGTGCTCAAATCATTATTCAATCATCATGCAGATAAGATAGATTTCTCTAACCAGCTGGCGATTTTTAATAGCTTGAAGCAGATTCACCCAATTCTCAAAGATGAGTATTATCTGAATAGTAAAGATGAAGATGAAGATCCTTATGAGTCATCCCGAGTTGATTCGTTAATCATGACTTCGAAAGGAATTTACGGCTTGTATTCGTTAAGAGAGGTCGATGAATATACACAGTACTGGGCAATCGGATCAGGCGCTGAATATGCTTTAGGAGCCATGTTTACGGTTTACGATCAGCTGGACTCAGCCGAACAGATTGCTCTCGCCGGAGTAAAAGCAGGGGCAAAATTTGATAATGCTTCCGACTTGCCATTAACCTCTTTCACTCTTCAATTAACTCACTAAAAACTAACGACTATGTTTACAGGAATCATTCAGGCCATTGGCCGTATTCAAAATCTGGAACAGAAGGGCGGAGATGTTCGTCTGACCCTTGATACAGGCGATCTGGAATTATCGGAATCAGATCTGGGCGATAGTATCGCGGTTAACGGAGTTTGTCTTACCGCCGTGGAATATACTGACAATGGGTTTGTCGCAGATGTTTCCGGTGAAACACTGGAAACCACCAGTCTGGGATTCCTCAAACAGGGGAGCCAGGTTAACCTGGAAAAAGCTTTGACCTTGAATACTGCCCTCGGAGGCCATATTGTAAGTGGTCACGTGGACGGTCTTGGTACTCTGGTTAGTCAGCGTAATGATGGTCGGTCGATTCGATATGAATTTTCTGTACCGCAGAAATTTGCTCATTACATTGCAGAAAAAGGTTCTGTGACTATCGATGGCACCAGTTTAACGGTCAATCATGTTGAAGGTAATCATTTTGGGGTCAATATTGTGCCTCATACCCGGGATAATACGGTTTTTAAAAATTATGAAATCAATACACAGGTCAACATAGAAGTTGATATAATAGCCCGTTACCTTGAGCGTTTGTTAACCGGTCAGTCGGCTGCACAGGGTGATAGTCAGCTGTTAAAGACGTTATCCGAATCCGGATTTATAAAGTAAGTTTATTGAGTAAATTGAAGTATGGCATTAAATACCACTGAAGAAATTATTGAAGATATCAAAGCCGGTAAAATGGTTGTTATCATGGATGATGAAGATCGTGAAAATGAAGGCGATCTATTGATGGCAGCTGAAGCTGTAAAACCGGATGATGTTAATTTCATGGCTCGTTATGGGCGGGGTTTAATCTGTTTGACCCTGTCACAGAAGCGTTGTCAGCAATTACGTTTACCTTTAATGGTTGGCGATAATACAGCTGTGCTGGAAACTAACTTTACGGTATCTATTGAAGCTGCTGAAGGTGTCACTACCGGAATTTCTGCCGCTGACCGTGCAGTAACTGTTCAGGCCGCTGTAAAAGGTGATGCTGTGCCACAGGATCTGGTTCAACCCGGTCATATCTTTCCATTAATGGCTAAGCCTGGCGGGGTTTTAACCCGTGCAGGGCATACTGAAGCAGGCTGTGACCTTGCTCGATTAGCAGGATTTGAACCTGCAGCCGTCATCGTAGAAATTCTGAATGAAGATGGAAGCATGGCTCGGCGTGAAGATCTGAAAGCTTTTGCTAAAGAGCATCAGCTTAAAATGGGTACCATTGAAGATTTAATTCGTTATCGCATAGAAAACGAAAAAACACTGGAACGTATTGTAGAAACTAATTTTCCGACTGATTTTGGTGACTTTAAATTACTGGCTTATGAAGATGCCATCGATCAGGAACTTCATTTAGCTATCGTCAAAGGTGAAATTAATCCCGATGAGCCTGTTGCTGTTCGTGTGCACGTGCAAAATACACTGCACGATTCTTTATGTGGAACTGCCGGCAGAGGTTGGCCATTACAAGATGTAATGAAAAAAATTGATGGTATGGGCAATGGAGTCATCGTATTCCTGAGACAATCAGAAACCCCCAGGCAGATGGTTCTAAATATTGAAACCATCATGCGTGGTGAAGATCATCATGATAAACATGATGCTTCTCATGCAGAAGATTTAAGAACTTTCGGAATCGGTGCACAAATCCTGGCTGATCTGGGTATTCATAAAATGAAACTACTCAGTGCGCCAAAGAAATTTCATGGCCTGGCAGGATTTGGGCTGGAAGTTGTCGAATATATTTCAGATTAGTAAAGATTAAACTGTTCAGAGTGATTCAGTAATTAGCGGATTGTCACCTGGCTCAGGAAGTTAATATTTATGGATCAAATCAATAAAGCAATTTATTTAGTCGATTTGATTCTCCTAAATTCATTTCTTCGTGTGCTTCGTGTGCTTCGTGGTGCATAATGTCGCAAAATTTAAGGTAGAGAAAAAACATGAGTGAAATACAACATATTAACGGTGATATCACTGTAAGCAGCGCCAAAGTTGCCATCGTAGTTGGACGTTTTAATGGTTTTATCGTGGACAGTCTGCTGTCTGGTGCTATTGATACGTTAACCCGTTCAGGAATCAACGCTTCTGATATTTCAGTTAGTCATGTGCCCGGTGCTTTTGAAATGCCATTAGTCATTCAAAAGTATGCTGAAAAAGGTCAATTTGCTGCGGTTATCGGTCTAGGTGCTGTCATCCGTGGATCTACTCCTCATTTTGATTTTGTTGCCGGTGAAAATGCTAAAGCACTAGCTGGTCTGGCTCTAAAATATAATATTCCTGTAATAAACGGTGTATTGACAACAGATACTATTGAGCAAGCGATTGAGCGTGCTGGAACCAAGGCGGGTAACAAAGGTGCTGAAGCAGCAATGGCTGCTATGGAAATGATCAGTCTGCTTCAAAAGATTGGATAATAATTCACCATGGGCCGAAAAAATTCGCCAGATGAAATCAGGCATGCTCAGGCAATTAAAAAGCGTAAACATGCTCGAGACAAGGCATTACAAGCTCTTTACCAATGGCAGCTTTCAGGAGAAGATCTTGACTGGATTCGTGATCATTATTTAAAAGAGCAGGGTGTATCATCAGGAGATGAAGCTTACTTTCTTGAACTGCTGTATAAAATTCCATCACAGGTAACTGTGCTGGATGAGCAGTTTAAACAGTATGTCAGCAAATTTGAAGACCATGTGGACCCGATTGAAGTAAATATACTTCGTATTGCAACTTATGAATTTCAACACCACCTGGAAATTCCCTTCAAGGTGGTGATCAATGAAGCCGTTAAGTTGGCGAAAACCTATGGTGCTGATGAAAGCCATAAGTTTGTCAATGGGGTTCTCGACCCGTTATCGAAACAGTTACGCCAGCTGGAAACTAAAGCAATGGCTGCTGATATTTCACCTGACTGATGGGGGAATTCTCCCTCATCGAGAAGTACTTTTCCAGCCAGGCACAACATCGAAAAAAAGATCATACTGTCTTAGGCATTGGCGATGATGCTGCCGTAATAAATGTGCCAACGGGTCAGCAGTTGGTGGTGACTATGGATACCTTAATTGAAGGTGTTCATTTTCCTCAATATACCTGTCCACAGGATATTGCTTATAAAAGTCTGGCGGTCAATGTCAGTGACCTGGTTGCAATGGCTGCAAATCCGGCTTATTTCCTGTTATCACTAAGCATGCCGAATGCAAATGAAGCTTTTCTTAGAGAGTTCTCTGATGGTCTCTTCGAAGCTGCTGATGAATTTAATATCTCACTGGTCGGTGGCGACACTTGCAAAGGACCTTTGTCTATCAGTATTCAAGCAACAGGGTTTGTTGATGAAAATAAATTTGTGACTCGCTCAGGTGCATCTATTGGAGATAAAATCCTGCTCAGTGGTCCGCTGGGTGCAGCCTCTTTAGGATTAGCAAGCTTACAGAATAGAATAACTCTGTCAGATATCCAATCAACCCATTGTGTGAGTTGCTTGAATCGACCGGTGCCACGAGTAGATTTAATTGACTTGCTAGGGCAATTTGCTAGTTCTGCGATTGATCTGTCTGATGGTTTAGTGGGTGATCTCGGGCATATCTTAAAAAGCAGTCAGGTGGGTGCCCTAATCGATAAACAAAAATTGCCAGCTTATGAGGGCTATTCTGATTATGCCTTGACCGGTGGTGATGATTACCAGATATTGTTCACAGTAGCTGAAAAAAATATGGATAAGCTGATTTCTTCAGCTGAGCAGTTAAATCAACAATTCTTCGTAATAGGTGAGATTGTAGAGCAGGGATATATGATGCTCGATCAAAACCAGCCTGTTGATCTTTCTACATTTAAGGGGTTTGATCACTTTGTCTCGTAATTATGTGCCTGCTGGCTTACTTAAAAATCCGATTCACTTCCTGTCTTTAGGCTTTGGATCAGGCCTGTCGCCTTATGCTCCTGGTACTTTTGGTACTTTGGCAGCCGTTCCTCTATATTTTTTAATACAACCTCTTTCTCTGCCGATTTATTTATTGATAACTTTTGTAGCTCTGGTTGCCGGTTTTTACTTGTGCGAACAAACTGCTCGGGCACTGGGTGTGCATGATCATGGTGGAATTGTATGGGATGAAATAGTGGGTTATTTCATTACCATGATTGCGGTTCCTTTTGACTGGAAATGGATAGTTCTGGGTTTTATTCTGTTTAGGATTTTCGATATCTGGAAACCCTGGCCGATAAAATGGATAGACAGTAAAGTGTCCGGTGGCCTGGGTATTATGCTGGATGATGTTTTGGCCGGTATTTTTGCATTGATTGGTCTACACTTGATTATAATGTTCTATTAGAGTAAATCCCTTGAAAACAACCTTAATCTGTTTCCTGCTATTGCTGGCCAGCTCGGCAGGTTTTGCTGCTGAATCGGTTAAGGTTATCGCTTTATTTTCTAATAAGGCAATGCTGATGATTAATGGAAAAAATATCATCATGAAAAAAGGAGACACTATTAAGGGTGTGACTTTGATTTCTGCCAACGGGCGTGGGGCTGTTGTTCGCCTGGTTAATGGAACCGAAAAGAAGCTGGGTATTAATCAATCTATTCATCAAGCTTATAAAAAGCCTGATAAGAGTAAAATGACGGTGTACTCAGATAGAGCGGGTATGTTCTTAATGCCCGGTAAAATTAACAACCGTAATACAAAGTTTTTACTGGATACCGGAGCTACTTTTATATCGATTAGCAGTTTGGAAGCGGATAAGCTGAGACTAAATTATAAATCGGCCAGGAAAGGCGTGGTGCAAACCGCCAGTGATGTAGTTCCTGTATGGCATATTAAGCTGGATAACGTTAAAGTAGGTGGAATCAGTGTAGCTAATGTAGATGCTGTTGTATTGGAAGGTGTTAACCCCAAACCAATATTGCTGGGCATGTCCTTTTTAAAACATGTGAAAATGCAACGTAATGGTGCTGCAATGTTAATCGAACAAAAATACTAATAACTCTTGAGGTAAGCATGCTAGATTGGATTGACCCTATCATTTTAAATTTTGTGTATGCCGCTTTAGGTGGGTTTCTCACTATCTGGTTCATGAAACTTGGCTGTGGCAGTTTTAATAAAATAGTTAATTTTAATATTAGTGATGAGCTTGCTAAAGGTAATGTTGCTGTTGGTTTAATGATTTGCGGTATGTTTATCGGTATTGGAGTCGCAACCGGATTAGTCATTGGCTTAGGGCTGAGTTAAGCCTGTTGATTAAGTGGTTTACGTTGAAAAAATTCACCACGAAGGCACGAAGAACACGAAGGTTTATTAGTAAACTAGTACCTCATAAAATAATGCTATATGTTCTGAACTGAGGCAATTTATACTAGATTATAGGACTACGTTGACAGGTTCTTGCTCAACCTGTTTTAAGCTCTTTCAACATATTGCTATCATGAATATTAACCACTATCTTGAAATGATGAGTAACAAATTTGTTTTTCCTTCGTGCTCTTCGTGCCTTCGTGGTGAATCCTCTTGATTTGGTCATCATGTTAAAATAGTCACAAATTATCTTTTATAGTGGCGCGATTTTTTTTAGAATGTCGCGCCATTTTACTTTTAATATTCTGGAAATAATTATGATCCGAACTCGTTTTGCACCCAGTCCTACTGGATACCTGCACATTGGTGGTGCCCGAACAGCTCTATTTAGCTGGCTGTTTAGCAAAAAAATGGGGGGCGATTTTGTTCTACGGGTAGAAGACACCGATAGAGAGCGTTCAACAGATGAATCTGTTCAGGCTATTCTTCAGGCAATGGAGTGGCTTCAGCTGGATTATGATGAAGGTCCATTTTATCAAACTCATCGATTTGACCGTTATGAAGAGGTAATTCAGCAGCTTATCGATAATGATCATGCTTACTATTGTTCCTGTTCCAAAGAAAGACTGGAATCATTGCGTAATGAGCAAATGGCTAATAAGCAAAAACCTCGTTACGATGGTTGTTGCAGAGATAAAAAATTGAAATCGGGCGAACTGGAAAACATGGTTGTTCGTTTCAGAAACCCTCAACGGGGAGAAGTCGTTTTTAATGACCTGGTAAAAGGTGAGATCACCGTCAGTAATAACGAGCTGGATGATTTAATTATTGCACGTTCTGATGGTACGCCCACTTACAACCTGACTGTAGTCGTTGATGATTCTGACATGAATATCACCCACGTGGTGCGTGGTGATGATCATGTAAACAATACACCCAGACAGATTAATATTTTTAAAGCTCTTGGAGTTTCTATTCCCTTGTTTGCTCATGTGCCCATGATTCTTGGTGAGGATGGAAAGCGATTATCTAAGCGTCATGGTGCGGTAAGTGTGATGCAGTATTTAGAGGAAGGGTATTTACCTGAGGCTTTACTAAATTACCTGGTTCGTCTGGGCTGGTCGCATGGTGACCAGGAGCTATTTTCTGTTGATGAAATGCAGCAACTGTTTTCACTGGAAGGGATTAACCGGGCGCCTTCTACATTTAACCCTGAAAAACTGTCATGGATAAATCAGCAATACCTGAAAACTAAAGCATTAAATGACATTGTAGAATTAGTGAAGCAGCGTTTGAGTAAAAATGGTGTGACACTGGACGATGATCTGGATATTTCATCCATTGTTGATCTTTATCGGGAGCGGGTTAAAACAATTAATGAATTAGCCGACAGTATTTTATATTTCTTTCAGGATTTTGAAGAATATGATCCAAAAGCCGCAAAAAAAGCTTTTAAGGAAGCCGCATTACAACCACTTCAATTACTTCATGACAAGTTATCTGAGCTGGACTCATGGAGCACTGAAGAAATTCATGCTGTTATCCAGAATATTACTGAAGAGTTAGGTGTTAACATGGGTAAGGTTGGGCAGCCTTTACGAGTAGCGGTTACCGGAGGTTCTTTCTCTCCACCCATTGATCAAACGGTTGAAAAAATTGGTAGAGAAAGCTCTTTAGCCAGAATTCAGCGTGCAATAGAGTACATAAAATGATCTAAACAGAATAAGTTAATAATCTGAATTCAGTAAATAATGCATAGATAATTGCTAATAATCTCAATAAGATGCTATAACATTGTAATCTAAATAATTAAAAGCAAAAAAATAAAAAGTACAAGGAACAGGAAGGTATGAAAGATCAGTCTATTCAGTGTGTTGTCATGTTTGCAGATGTGGCGGGAAGCACCGCCATGTATGAAAACATGGGGGATAGTATTGCTCGTGAGCGCATTTCAAAGGCTTTGAATACCCTGATTGCAATTTGCAAGAGACATAAAGGACGACTGGTTAAAACTATAGGTGATGAAATCCTGGTTTATTTTCCTGATGTAGATCTGTCACTGATTGCGGCCCAGGCTATTCAGGAAACCATAGAAGATGATCGCTCCCCTGAAACCATTGGTTTATCTATTCGCATTGGAATGCATTATGGCTCTGTCATTTTGGCTGATAATGATATTTTTGGTGACACGGTTAATGTGGCTGCACGAGTTGTCGCACTGACTAAAGCAAGACAAATTCTATTTACCAATACGCTTGTAGAAAGAGTTAGTTCGGCTGAAATAAACGGTAAAATGCGGCACTATGATCGTTTAGATGTTAAGGGTAAAGATAAAAAGCTAGATGTCTTTATGTATGCATGGGAAGAAGAGTCAGAAATTACTAATATGGCTACCGGCAACCTTACCAACCCTTTTAGAGCAATAAATGAAGGGGGGTTAGTGCTGACTTATCAATCTCAAACATCCCATCTGAATCTGGACAGTGACACTATCAATATTGGTCGTGGGAATAGCTGTGAATTAATAATTTCAGGTGATCTCATCTCCAGGTTTCATGCAAAAATTAGTGTCAGGCGTGGAAAGTTTGTATTAACTGACCAGAGCACAAATGGAACATTTGTACGAACACTCGATGGGCAGAATTATTTTCTGAGGCAGGAAGAGTTAACGCTATTTGGTAGTGGTGTCATAAGCCTGGGGAAAAATGTAGACAAGTCCAGAGAAAATTTACTGTATTACTCTTTTGATTAGGCTATTCCGAATATCCTGATATTTTCACAGTCAGATAACAGGCGGTGTTTATTGATTACCCATGGTAAATTTTGTGCCGGGAGGTTTATGGGCTGTAATTTTTTGGCCTTTAATGGCTAGAATTCTGTGTTGATCAAGTAATAGTTGATATAGAAACATTAATTCATCCTGTGCATCTACAGGAAAACCTTCTCGCCTTTTACCGCCTTCTACTACGATAAGTTCTTCCAGGTATTTCTGACCTTCACTATAACGCCATAAGCCGGTAATAGTTTTAATGACACGTGGAAATGATTCCAGAGTTGCCGGTTTGCCCGCACGCTGACGCTTCAACTGCTCGCTTTTGCGAAAAAGCTGTTGAGCTATAGCTGGGTTCATGACTCTGTTGTCGATCGGCATAGGTAATTCTTGAATGCTGTGTTTAGTTAATATCATATTCATAACTGAATAATATATGATTGCGCTATGAAAAATGAGAATTCAGTTCCAGATATTCTAATTAATCAATATAAAAAAGTATATCTAAATATATGAATATTGTTTTTACTCAGTTTGTTATGGGATGTATCTAGTAAATGACATTATAAATATTAGCTAACTATTTGATTAATAGTAAAAATTACTTCGAATATTTATGGATATACTTGATGTGCTTCTTAAGTGTTTAACTTTATGTAAGTTGTATTTGACTGGGAGTGATACAACTTTTTTTGTCTTACCGCAGCGTAAGGTACTGAGTAAACCTAATAATTAGCATAGCACCCAAAAATATTAGAGCTGCTTCGGCCCAGTTGCTAGTATTTTCAAACCAACGACCCATCACCAGTATCTATCTTTTGAAATTACAATAAATAAAAATAAAAACAATATCTTAATGACGCCTTCTTCGAAATATAATGAGTTTATGCAGCAATCAGGTTTTTATCCAGATCAGGCTCAACAGCATGCATTATATTTACTGGACAGGCTTTATGAAAACGTTGAACGTAATGAGAGTGAACAGGGGCTGATCACGAAATTTGTTCGTATTCTGGGAATTAGTTCTAAACAGGTTCGGGGTTTATATTTCTGGGGAGGAGTAGGACGAGGCAAAACATTTTTAATGGATATCTTTTATGAAGTATTGCCGATCAAGAATAAGCGGCGCTTTCATTATCATCAGTTTATGCAACAAATTCATGATGAATTAAGCATCACTAGAAAAGGCAAAAACCCGGTTAAGGAAATTGCAAAAAATCTGGCGCGAAAGACAAAAGTACTCTGCCTTGATGAATTTGTGGTTACCGATATCGGTGATGCCATGTTGATAGGCCGTTTACTGGATGCCTTGTTTGATGAGGGAATTATATTGATTACAACATCCAATACTCCTCCAGAAGAATTATATAAGGATGGATTACAACGAGCCAGTTTTGTGCCAGCCATTGATCTGTTAGATCAACATTGTCAGATTGCTAATCTGGATGGTGGGCAGGACTATCGTACTTTAGGTTTGAAGCATACAAAGTTATATCAGGTACCGCATAATCGCGCGGCCATTGAAATCATCGAAAATTACCTTAACTCCCATCTGGTATCAGTAAAACAGCACGATAGTCTGTTCATCAATGGGCGACAAATTAACTTTGAATTTTGTGCTGAAGATACAGTCTGGTTCAGTTTTGATGAGTTATGTAAAACAACCCGAAGCCGGTTTGATTACCTGGAAATTGCGAGCTTATTTAACACCGTGATCATTACCGGAATTGAAGCCATGAATGAAGGGACTATGGATGTAGCTCGTCGTTTTGTGTCATTAATCGATGTATTTTATGATCGTCGAGTCAAACTAATCTGTACTGCCGATGTGGTAGTAGAAGAGTTATATCAGCATGACTTCCTGGCCTTTGAGTTTACACGAACTGTTAGCCGTCTCTTAGAAATGCAGAGTCTTGACTACATCGGGCAAACACATTTTGTTTAACGGAACCTGTCAGCAGAATTAAACCATTTCATACTGGTGCTGTTTAATTTAATTCTATACTCGCTTTTAGGGCTGCATGATCGGAAAATTTATAATCAATGCGGGTGAATGATATGGATTTTATTTTTGGTATTAAGTTCCTGCTGACTAACAAATAGTCCAACAGCTGCTTCTTTTTTCGATATTTATAAGAATACCGATTTTTTGGATTCACTATCAATGTTGTATCAATAAGATCATTTTTAATGAGATCGGGGCTTTTCCAACGGGGCCGCTTTTGATCCGGTTTGCCTTTAATTGTTCCGAGCATATCGACATAAGAATCGGATGGGCTTAACGCGTTAAAGTCACCTACAATTATCAGCTTTTCCTGTGGTTGCTGATGCTGGAAGTTATTTATCCAGCTTGCCAGAGTTTCAGCCTGTAAACGGCGTTTTTTACTTACATATTTTCTATGCCTACTCGAATTTAATCCGCGCATGGAGCGAAGGTGGACATTCACAATGGTTAGACATTCTGAAGGGCATAACCGAATTAACAGGGGAGGTCGGGAATAGAGTGGCCCGCCTTTCAGGGTATTAGTTTTGTTTTGGTGCAGTGCTCTAATAGATTGTAGCCTGTATTTTTGTTTGATCAGAAAACCGACATCTATTCCTGATATGTCATTGCCTTCAATTAAAACGGGTTGATAGTTTATAGAATATTTACTTTGCAGCAGATTACAGACATCTTGCAATATTTTCTTATTTTCAACTTCCTGAAAGGCTATGACATCGGCAAACTGGTAGACAGTTCTAATTTTTTCTACCAGTTGTTGCAGACGGTGTTGATATGTTTTAGTAGTAAGAGTTATCGCTTTATTATTGTCATCTTTATTATCATAAAAGCGATTTAAGTTTTGAGACACCAGCTTTAATGTGAATTGATCTGCTGATGCATTCAAACTCATAAAGATGCCGGGTATGAATATTAACCAGTAAAATTTTAACATTGAAGGCATATAAAAAAGCTTACCAAAATTTGAATCAGGAACTTGGATTTAGTAAAAAAGTTGACCAGGATTTATGCAGTGAATAATTACTTGCTGCGATTATTGGCCGACTTTCCAGACTATTATTAAATACGGGCTGAAGAGTATCGGTAGAGCTAACGCCGTTTGCTTCTGCCAGTAAAAGGCAACCTGCTGCATAATCCCAGAATTTTTCACCGCCATGCAGTAATAACTGAGTGCGACCTGCAGCAAGCCATGCCCATTCAAGAGCGCAGGTACCTATGTTTCGCTGTGATTTAAAGGGCATTGTCTGACACAGGCGTAGCTTCATATTACTATTCAGACGTTTGAAATCGACTGATGCGAGGCATAGACCAAGCTCTTCGGTTTGCTCTGGAGATTCATACTTGGAACCATTAATGCGAAGCCCTGAGCCTTTCAAAGCAGAAAAGGTTTCTTTTCTGACCGGGTCATAAATAATGCCCAGACTCAATTGCTTATCTACTATAAGTGCCAGAGACACGGCAAATAAAGGAACACCATGGTGAAAATTATTGGTTCCATCAACGGGGTCAAGACACCAGTATGATGGACAGTTTGTCACCACGTCTGTTTGTTCCTGAGTGGTCATCTCTTCACTCAGCAAAGGGATGTCGGGTGCTAGTTTTAATAATTCTGCTGATATAGCATTTTGCATGGCCAGATCTGCTTCTGTCACAATGCTACCATCTGTTTTTGTTTCGGCCGTAGTCTGGTTAAAAAAATCATTCAGTATTTTGTCGCTGATAGCAGGAATGAGTTGTTCAAGCTGTTTGAGTAATGTCAGGTCTGCCATTGATGAAATCGTTAGGGTGAATGTCTTTGGTTAAGCGGGATTAATTGATATAGTTTAGCATCCTTAAATAATACCTCTACTATTGAAATAACAGATGCCGTTACCACCGAAAAATAGATTCTTCCTGACCCGGCAAAGTGCAAATATTATGGAAGATTTGCTTCGTCGCTTAAAGCTGTCTGGCTCAATCAGCTTGTTATACGGTCAGAGGGGGATCGGTAAATCCAGCCTGTTAAACAAGTTTGTATCAAATCGCTTAACACCAGAAAACTCGGTGTTTGTACGATTTAATGCCAACAAAACTTTTAACGAAGGGTTGGAAGGTGATGTAGAATTTAAGAGTGATACTTTTTTTACCCAGCAGATAAGCCGATTGAAATCTGGTTCGACATTAGTTATTGACCAGTTTGATAATGCGCCGGAAGAAATACAGCTCAATATTCTTAAATACTGGAATCAAGTTGCATTTGAGAAAAGCTTAAAACTTGTTCTCAGTGTTGAACCAATAAATCTTCATCAGTTAACTGAAATAGCTAACCGCTTTCAGCTGAAAATTGATAGTGTGGAATTAAAGCCTTTAAGCAGGAATGAGCAACTGGATTTTCTACGATCTACCTGTTGCCCAAAATTAAGACATATTGCAGTAGTTCCACCAGAGTTAAAGCAATCTCTCAAACTAACAAATGGTTTATTTTCGCAGTTAGAAGCTTTTCAGTCACAGTTTGGTGAGCAAATAATCTGTCAGGAAACTTTACTAAATAGCCATAAAAAAATTAATAAATTGGTACTGTATACTTTTTTAGTTTTTGTCCTTTTAGCTTTCTTCGCAGTCACTTTAAAAAATGTTGAATTAACTAATGAGCTTTCTCGGTTGCATGATTCGACAGTTCAAAACAGTGTTAAAAATAATGCCGAGCCAAAAATAGAAGCAGGCCAGGTAGTAATAATTCAACCAGAACAAACCTTGAAGCTTGACCTGGTGCCGCCTGAACCAGCGGATGGGCTAGATATATCAAATAAAAAACTGATTACCGATGAAGTCACTGATGAATTGAAAGTTGTTGATACTAGGCCGGTGCAAATTGAACCGAAGAAGGTTATTGAAGTACCTCAAAAAAATCCTGTGAATATTCCACTGGCCCAGACAATTTTTCATCAACGTCTACAGGCCACAGAAGACTGGTTAAACTCTGCTGATGATAAATCGGCAAGTATCCAGATTATGACCCTATCTATTGAGAAAAATCCTCAGAAGGCTTTAAACCTGTATCTAAATAAACTTAAGTCTAAACAGGTTGATCTGAATGAAATCAAGATCTTCTCTTTGGTCAAGGGAAATCGACAAATGTATAGCGTTTTATATGGGGAATATAAAGATTACAATATTGCCGATCGAGAGATTAAGCATCTACCTGATGTTCTGAAAGCTAACCAGCCGATTCCAAGAACAGTAAAAGGCATAAATAATGAAATGAATGGGCGTTGAGCCTGACCTTGACATTAAATAGCTATCATGCAAAAGTTTCATTGAAAACAAAAATAGATGTTGTGCCAGACGTTACTAACGGCTATCTATTTCAGGGTGTATCTAAATTGAATGCTGAGATTAAAGAAGTTCAGGATTGATTCAGATCAACATTTTTTATTCAATTTTTATTAAATGTTTATTAGTGTCTCATTATATAGCATAATGCGGTCACTTAATTAATTAGAGAAGGGTATAGATATGCAAAAAATAGTTCGTGCGTCTTTTATTAGTATTTTCCTAATGCTTTCATATAACACTAATGTGAATGCAGACTGGTTCGGTGGCAGTGATTGTCCTCCTTGGGCTTATGATTGTAATGACTGGCCTGAATGGACTCCAATGTACTGGATGGAAGAAATGTCAGATGAATTTGACGATAACAACTGGGGTGGAAATAATTGGGGTGGTAACAACTGGGGTGGCAATAACTTCGGTCCTTTCGGTGGAAATAATGGCCCATATGGTCGTCCTCCAATGATGCCTTATGGTGGTCAAGCTCCTTACGGTGCTCCTGCTCCTTATGGTCGTCCTCCTATGCCTATGGGTGGTCCAGCTCCTTATGGTCGTCCTCCTATGCCTATGGGTGGTCCAGCTCCTTACGGAATGCCTCCTATGCCTATGGGTGGTCCAGCGCCTTTCGCTCCACCAGCGCCAGCACCAGCTCCTGTTAGATAGTATGTATTAAGCTTCCTGGTAACTCATTAATATTTAGAGTTACATTTGTTTGGAAGCCCAGTCTGTCCTGGGTCAGCATTGCTCCCAGGGCAGTCCATCATATCTCCAGCCACCTAATGAGCTGCGATGATGTGTCTCATCAAGATCACCTTCAAATCCCGTGTTGATATTGTAGACACGATTGAAATTCTCTCCAACCAACAATTGACCCGCTTCAGCTGAACGTTTTCCGCTACGGCATATCAATATGACGGGTGCACATTGGCTATCAACATTGCAAATGACGCCACCTAAAATTAACTTACGAATATCTCTGGCAAAATGAGGGTTAATATCCCAGTCAGGTTCATCAATCCAGGGAATATTTACAGCTCCAACAGGATGACCTATAAATAGAAATTCCATGCTTGAGCGAACATCTACAAACAGGACATTGGCTTCTTCATGTATCATTTCTGATGCCTGAGTGGGTGATATTTGTTTTAACTCTGCTTTGCTCATGATTGCTCCTCCGCTATTGTTATTTTGATGTTATAGCGTAAATAAAGTTTCTATTCCTAAACAGTTACTTACAAGGATATAAACTATACAGAGGTCGTTGCTGAGTAAAACCACTGCCATTGGCATTTAGTGAAGTTGTTTAAGCAGCTTAAAAGTTTATCTGATGGCACGGCCTCTTTGGGAAAAATTTGGCTAATTTCAATGAAAATATTTGAAAATCCAGCACTTTTACGCCACTGAATTTCATTTGTTTTACCTTCTAAATCACAGTTTGGGCACTGCCAGGAATCATTGTCAGGATAGCTTTTTAATAACTTTACAGGATTTGTAACTGGGTGTTTGCAGCCAGGGTATCTGATGGTTTCAATTGATTCTCCACCCAGCCCTACAACCTCATCAAATTGATGAATACTTATGGCTGACTCTATATCTCCCTGTTGCAGGGAAGGAGAACAGCCGAGAAAAGTAATGTAATCCATCAACTTGCTACCAGCAGGTAGTGTAAGTGAGCTCGTTTGGCCGGATATAAAATTTAATTCAGTTAGATAGTTAATTAACTGGGTTTTGGATATATCAGATTGTTTAGAATTTTCAGCATATAAAAATAATGAAAAATTCATGATGTTAATAAATTAACTTCCACTCGATATTAATTTTTCAAGCCCCTGCTTAAGATCGGTTTGAGCTGTAATTTCAAGCTCTTCATTCATTTTTTTAGTAATTGCCAAAGAGTGCACAATATCGCCTTCACGAGGTTCATCAAAAGTTATCTCAGAGTTTTGACCTGTAATTTCAGATAAAACATTAACCAGATCTAGTAGGGACGTTTTTAAACCAGTACCTATATTGCAAGCGCCTTCAACTTCAACATGCTGTAAAGCGGCGACATTTGCACGGGCAACATCTCCAACATAAATGAAATCTCTGGTTTGTTCTCCATCACCAAAAATAGTTAAGGGCATGGCTTCAGAAATACGGTCTACAAACAGCGCAATAACACCAGCGTAAGGAGATTTTGGATCCTGTCGTGGGCCAAAGACATTAAAAAACCGTTGTCCCAGTGAAGAAGTTTTATATAAAGTTTTGTATAACTCAGCATATTGCTCATTCACCTGCTTTTCCACACCATAGGGAGATAACTGTGTTTTCTCAACATCTTCTGGTAATGGGATTACTTTGGGTGTTCCATAAATTGCAGCAGATGATGCATAAACCAGGCGTTTAACACCGTGATTTTTTACCGCTTCAATAACATTAACGAATCCTACGATATTCTGTTGAGCTGAAAATTCGGGATCTTCTAGAGACGCAACCACAGATACCTGAGCTGCGAGATGTAAGCAATGGGTTACGCCATGCATGCACTGGTTGACTATATCTTTATTGCGGATATCTCCTTCAACAAATTCCAGTAACTCATGATTAGCAGGTAAATTGCTTCTAAAGCCAGAACTTAAATTATCCAGTACTCTGACAGCAATACCATTTTGCATAAGAAGGTCCGCTGTATGGGATCCGATAAATCCAGCACCGCCGGTAATTAAAACTTTTTTCATTATGAGTTTATTTTTGTTTGAATTAATGTTGAATAATAGCAATTTTTGACAAGGTTTTTAACGACATGAAAAATATATTTAAAAACTGTGAAATACGTAGGATTTTTGCTTGACAGTTGAGGGTGCCACCATTAAAGTACGCGCTCTCTCGAGGGGGCCATAGCTCAGTTGGGAGAGCGCAACACTGGCAGTGTTGAGGTCGGCGGTTCGATCCCGCCTGGCTCCACCAAAACCTCTAGAGGTTTTACACAGTGTCCCCATCGTCTAGTCGGCCTAGGACACCGCCCTTTCACGGCGGTAACAGGGGTTCGAATCCCCTTGGGGACGCCACTTATTTGGTAGTCCAATCAAAGACTTAGCTTCGGCTAGGTCTTTTTTTTGTCCTAACTTATGAATAACTTCTACAAATAATAAAATAGCTATTTTCTTTAATAAGTAAAAAAAGTAATTAATTTATTTTTGCAGAAAATATTCTGATAATGCAGAATAAAAGCTCAATATGGAAAAGGAGAGGCTAGATGCTCACACTCACCAAAGAAGAATTTAACACCAATGTAAAAAAGCTGGATGAAGCAATACAGAGAGCCACAAAATTACGTCAATCTAAAAACTTAGTAGCTTTTCAAGCGATGAACCATAATGCTCAACTAAATCAGGGAAAGGGTTATATTAAAACTCAAAATACTGAAAGATGAAGTTAACTAGGCAGTGTTCGAAGTTGTAGGGGGATTTAAAATTGCATATGCACTTATTTTGATTATACTAATTATTATGAATAATAAACTTCGTAACTTTCTTGCAGGTATTGGATCAGTCTTGGCAATCATGCCTACTGGGTCTGTAGCTCAGGTGAAAAACCCTAATCAACGCTCTGATTGCGATAATTTACGCGGTGATTGGGAGCGTGTTGGTAGTTACTTACATTCTTCCTTAAAAAAATCTAATAATGAGCAACAGAAGAAGAACAGCCGTTAAAAAACAGAATCATCCTGTTAATAATCAACAAAGCCGCGATAAACAAGTTCAAGTCACTGAGCATCAATCCTTTGCAGGGCCGCTACCGCCACCAGTAATATTATCTGATTATGAAAATATTCATAAAGGACTTGCCAATAGGATAGTAGAAATGGCTGAACGTGAACAATCTGTACGTCATCAACTTGATATTGACACGCTTGCATGCAATAAAGACTTAGCAGATAAGCAATTCTCTGAACGTAATACAGGCCAGCACTATGGGTTAATTATCGGGTTATCAGGATTAGTTTGCTCTGGCTTTTTAGGTTATTTAGGACTGGAAACCGCTTCAGGTATTGTAGGTGGTACGACCGTTATCGGACTTGTTGGTATATTTGTAACTGGACAGTTAGTAAATAAAAAAGGCAAGTAGCACCACACACCAGAGCCAGCTATATACGGATTTTTATTACATGTTCAATTTTATATTCAATGAATTCATATAACTATTAAAACTTCGACTATGGTTAATCAGCAAAATCATCAAAGGGATTTTTTTTCTTTACCGGGGTAATACTGATCTTCTCCCGTTCAGTAGGGCTTAAACCAAACTTACCCAGTCCGATCATCACACGTCGCCAGGCATCGGCTTTAATAGTTGATGCAGGATGGTTTTTAATCATTTCCACACCTTCACGGTTCATAACGGTATAAGTCATGCCTTTTTCATCGAGTATTTCTTTTGCTGTCAGATAATCCGCGTATGCGTCACAAACCATAGCTAGTGTTGTCTTATCAGCCAGGGTGAGTACGTTCATGTCTGTGGTGATTTTTGCCAGTTCAATAAATGCTTTACGGGCTTGCGGGCTTAGCCAGTCTGGTGGCCTTAATATGCCTTTTTCCGGCTCTGGTGGCGTTCTCATCCTCTCAGGGTGCTGCTTGTCGGTACCCTTTAAGATTCGTATGTTTGAAGGTGTTCGAGGTCTAGCCATTATTTACCACTTTTTTTAGTTCATTATGGAGATGTAGAAAATTCACTTCCCCGCCGTTCTCTGATTGACCCGTTTATAGGGATTTTACCCGCCCTACCCTCTCACACGATGTCTTAGCATTGTGGCAAGCATGGCATAGGCTTTGTAGATTTCTCTCATCTAACTGGCTTCCGCCGTCTTTAATCTCTATTATATGATCCACCCCTATACCCTTAGTTAATTAGTTGCTCACCACGCCTCGCTAGAGACTGTGAGCTGTCTATGTATCAGCCAGGCACTATAGACAAAGCCTGTTTTTACATCTTATTTCAACCGGTGTTTCAAGGTACTGGCCACCGGTAACCAGTGTTCTTTATGCGCCGTTTAATAGTCCTGAAACAATGCCGAGAGGGTGATGTACTGCGAACCCTAGACGCGCTTCACAAAGCATTGTGGATAGGTTCTTAGTGAAGTCAGTACCATCCGAATCACTCAAGGTAATCAAAGCATCTTCACGTGTATGGATTGTTGCGGCCTGTAGTCTATCGAGCGCAATGAATGATCCTGATGCCATGTAGGTACTGACATAAACAGGAACATTCCAGATATTCTCAGCATCACTCGACTTAGGGTCACCAAAAACATATTGTCCGGTTGTATCCTGGATAAGATCCATTGCTTCAGCATCATCGGGATTTAAGATATACAGATTACAATCGAAGTCTGCATTTTGTAGAGCCGTTTTAGCAGAGCGTAGATTTTGAATACCATCAGTTCCAGCCGATGGGCTAAAAGCTGTGAAGTTACCTGTATCAAGTAAACCTGAGAGTTTTGATGTTGTACCATCGCCATTGATAATAGCGTTTTCGACTTTGCTCTCGAGACCATGAAAAAGTCTGCGACCTGTAAAATCTACAGTTTGCGGAGCGTCTGCCAGTACCTGCTTAGATATTTTCAGCCAATGAGCATAAGTACTGATCTGCTGCACTTTCTCCTCGAAGGTTACCCCCGATTCTGCCTTGAGTGTTCCATCACCATCCTGGGCTTCTGCGTTGTTAGTGAAAGCCAGTTCTTTCTGGTAAGTGAAACTTCCGCCAGTAGCAGGGATGTTGATAAACATCTGACGTAATCCGAGCTTCTTCTCTGGTCCACCAATGACGCTAGATAACTGCTGAGGGGGGCTTGTAGGATCAGCCGTGATGATAGTGTTATTCTGAATTTCAGGCAGGATAACTTGGCTCTTAACAGTCAGTCCGGCGTTTTTAGTTCGCCCTGCAATGTAGTTCTGAATTTCTTCTGATTCTGCAAACCTGGCTGAAATTGATTTGTTATTGCTTGCCTGTGGTGGTGCGTAATGACTGCCGCCTCCTGATTGTTCAATGCTAAGAATACGATCAGCGTGTTCTCTTAGCCTAATATCATGATCATTAATATTTTTACCCTGCTTAGTGATATTGGAAGAAGCAGAATTCATAATCTTTTCTATTTCACGAACAGCGTTATTGTTTGACGCATCAACGTCTCGCACTGCATTTTGAATTTCTTGTGACATTTTAATTACCTCAATAATGGTATTAAGAGGCGGTTACTGTGGTCTGTTACTTTTGAGCGTATTGATACAGACCGCTAATAAACGCGGTTAAACTTTAATTAGTGGCTTATCACCACACTGTAAAAAGTCTTCTGTACCAGCTCAGATCGCCTGAGAGGCTTGGGAAGGTATTCACCAATATAGGAATCACTCCTGTATTAGTTAAATAGATTATAGCAATAATAAACATATTATCAATTTAAATTATCTAAATTACTGGTATTAACCAGGTCAGCCAGGTTGTGCAAATAATTAGCCGTTGAAGCTGTGCCGGTCGCGTCAATCAAAACGGGAATAGCTCCACCAAGTAAATCAATCGCTATCTCTACTTCATTAATTTTTTGCTGTCGTAGTTCATTAATTGCTTGAGTGATTATTTCAGCTCTTTTATCTTTCATGTTTCACCTTTTTATTTATTTAAAAAATACTTTTTCTGGCAGGCTTTTAATCTGAGATTGACGGTCAATACTCACTTTGAAAACCTCCTGAAAAATCGTATTTATAAGGGGGGGGTGAAAAGCCGACAAAGCGAAAAACCGAAACCCCAAAAAAGCATATTCTCCACAAAGTAAATGCATGAGAGCATTGCTCTGTATGGGTTTGCATAGTTTTTATACTTTTTATACTTTTTATACTTTTCACTTTTTCACCTCTCGCCCCTAAGACGAACAAGCGAGGCGGTTTTTCGGTTTTAACCATGACTATTTACCTCTCGAAAATCTTTCATAATCTGATGATTTTGTATCTGGTAATGACTTATTCCATGACGTAATGAGTGTAAAAACCAGAGCGTTGTTGTGCTTGTCTCTAGTGGCTTTCCATTCGTAATTAGTAAGATTTTTTAGTGTGGTTTTAATACTGCGCTTGGTAAGCTCATCTTTTAATTCTTCACTCTCATCGAATGCCCTGATGATTTCAGACTGATTCTTTTTACCTGTTTTCAGGGTGCTTCTGATAAAGAGAATTTCAGCTTCATACTTTTGAGTTAAAGATTTATGCTTCATTTCTCTTTCGCTTTCCTGCGCTTCATCCTGTCCCAACTGTTGGACGCTATCTAGCATCTGTACATAGTGCATCCCTTTCTTTTTTTGATAGCTGTATGAAACACTGGCGATAACTTCGCCTCGGTCTTTTTCCCGCCTAAATTCTACAATTTGCTTTTCATCTTCTGGTGATGACATCTGATACATGCTGTACATGCAGTCAACATCGTTCTTTGTGTCGCTAGTCCCTTCATAAATAAGATTTCCATCTATATCTTTATGCTTGTTCGCGTGGCCTGCCAGGATGACTGTGCCGCCCTTAGCTATGAATCTTCTTAATGTGTTATACAATGCCGCCTGTGATGATTTGCTCATCATGTCCGCAAACTTTTTCAGCGTATCCAGTAGGATAATTTTGCCTTCTGCACATCCTTCGGCTGATATATCGTCAAGCATCTCAAGTATTTTTTCTCTCGATACGCCAGCTTCATCAGGGCTAATCATGTAAAAGCCATGTTTTTTAGCTACTTGAGATTTTATGAAAATCCCTTTGTAGTTATCATCAGCATTAATATAGAAAATATCCTCGGCTTTTATCCTTCCGGCTTTGATTGACTCAATTAGCATAAAGATAAATAGCAGGGTTTTTCCTGTATTGGGTGCGGCATAAAAAAGCGTCATTTGACCCATTAATGCCAGATCAATAAAAACATACTCATCATTTTTTAAGTTCATTTCTATCTCATCAATTCGATTTGTAGTTGATAATGCGACCAGTTTTGACAGTGCATTAGGCGCAGGCTCTATCTTTTCTAGAAAATCGGGATCATCCACAAAATCATTAGGATCATTACCCCGTTCATCTTTGGGCAAAACGGCTGTTTTGATAACCACTAGTCTTGCTCCGTCAATATAAGAACTTCATTTGGTTGGTAAACCATATCTATTAGGCTAGCAACTTTTTTAAGGTTTGATTTACCGAATGAGCAGGCACAAACACCGTTCCCGTTCTGGTGGTGAAACACCATCGAATAAGCACTCGCCCAGCCTTCGCACACGTACCATATAAGCGATTTATCCAGCGTGTTACCCAATAGAAGCGCACCACCAGAAACACGGCCAAACGTCTGTTTTTTGCCTGTTGCGTTGATACATTGCACGCCCTGTACCTTGTCGGTTTCAATATTCCTGATAGGTACGATAATGCAGTCTTTATTTATACCAATGACTTTTTCACTTGAAGCAATACCACGACCAGCACCACCAGCGGATTGAATGTCTTTAGTGACTGCGTACGGGTGCGATTTAACGTATTTATCATTTCTATTAGCTGCCATCCATAGCCGCAAAGCATAAGCCTGTGTATTGCTCTGCTTTTGTGGTGGTGGCGTTTTCTTTTTGGGTAATGGCTTTGTATTGGCTTGATTGTTTTCAGGTCTCCACCCGTTTTCCTTCGCCAGATAAAACACTGTTTTAATAGTTATCTGGCTGGGCTTTATCGACTTCCATACCGCCCGAAAATCAGCGGCTTTGTAGCTGTCTGCTGTCTGGCTCCATTCATCAGCAATATAGTATGCAGAATCACCGAATTCAGCTTTTAAAGACGCTAACACGTTTATCCATGTCTCCCGATCATAAGCCGGTATTGATATTAATGCTGACCATGCGCCTTCAATTGTCGGCGGATCATATTGAGCAGACTGACCCACGGTTATTCCCCTAATGTTTTAAGCGATTGCTTTATCAGGTGTGACAATCCAATTTGACCAATTAGCAGGCCTTTTACATATTGCTCTTTCAGTGAAGGGTCGCTTATTGTGATACGTCCAGTTTTAAGCATGTCGCATAGGCTTTTAGTGGTCGACTCAATACCCATTAATGAGTTATGAGCAGAATCAAGTGCTGTTTGCTGTTTTGGGGTTAAGTTGCTCACTGTTGTGCTTCCTGCTCAGTTTTCTGAACATAACTATCTAAAGCTTCAGGAGAAGCAAAACGGCGTTTGCCTATCTTGTAGGTTTTTAGCTTGCCTTGATTAATGTCAGCGTAAAGACGGGCGCGGCCTATGCTCAAAAGAGGCAAAAGGTCGTTAATTGAATAACGTGGTTTTGTATGTTGAAACATTCTTAAACACCTGTATTGTTTTGTTAAGGCGTTTGAAGAATAGAGAGAATAGGTTAGGGAATGGCACTAAGAAATTTATTATTTCGTAGTGTTAAGTAACTGGTCTTTTAATTCAGGAAGAAGTTGATTTATTTCGGAATATAATTTATTTGCCAAGCCAGCGCTTATATTGAATTGCTCACCAGCATATTCAAAGGCATTTTTGCTTCTAGTTTTTCTTGTAAGCGGGGCATCGTGTTCCAATTTGGCTTTAATGCAGGCCATAAAGACTGGTAACTTAATACGCTTATTTCTTTGATGATTATGCAAATGCCTGTTCTTTGGTCTTTGATATCCAAAAGCATCATCTAGCGATTCAACCTGAAATTGCTTTAACTTATGAATTGCGTCGACATAACCATTCGCAGCCCACTCAGGAATTTTGATATCACCTAAAGAACATATTTCTACGGCTTCAAGCAATGCAAATTTTTCACCGTTCTGGTAGTTCTGGTATTTCTGCTCTAGAAGGTTTTTATGGAAAACTACCCAATCTTCAGTTTTAAGTTTATCTCTAGCGCTTTTGATAGTTTCCTTTAGGCTCATATTCCTAACTCCACTAAATTCATCATAGCGCGCCTATCTTTGCCCATGAATTTTGCATAGTGTTTTTCAAGCATCCTGACACTGGTTCCGCAATTTTCAGCGACTACCTGCGCTTGTATGCCAGCTAACAGGGCTTTACTGATGTGATAATGCCTGAATGCGTATAAATCAAAATCATCGGGCATCTTTGTTGATTTCTTTAATGATAATAATGTCCGCCTGTATGAATTCTTTGCCCAGGGTTCGCCGTTTTCGTTTGAAAGTAGGGGGGCTTTAGGCAGTTTGTTTTTAGTAATTGATTTAAAAAACTTGAGGGCATCCTCTGACAGATAACAGCTCCATGTTTTAACCTTGCCAGTGCCTTTCCTGCTCTCAAGTCTTATCGTTCCGTCGATGGCATCAAAGTCCTTTACAAGCGCGCTGGTTAACGATCCTACGCGGTTCCCTGTTAATACAAGGGCTTTGCATAGGTTGTGAAATTCTCCCGTTGTAGCCTTTAAAAAGGTCTCTACCTGCTCATTCGTTAAATACAGTTTTCGTGCCTCGCTGACATCTTCAAAAGGTTCTACGGTTTCCCATTCTGCTTTGCTGTTTATCTTGCCATTCTTATATGCAAGGTTCAGCACCGCTTTTAACAGGTTTAGCACTCGATTAGCTGATACTTTGGATTTTCTGATTGCTTCGGGATCTTCTGACTTATCAACCATATTATTTCTGAACCGCTTAACCTGCGCTCTGTTTATCTGGTGAATGGGTGTATTCCTTAGAGACTCTGAAAGGTGCTTGCGTAGTCTGGCTGAATTCTCTCTCGCATAGACTGGGGATTTTTCTATACTTTTTTCTTGCTCGTAAGTGGTTACGGCATCTTTTAGGTAAATTTCTTTAGCATCAATGTCGATGCCTATCATTTGTGTAAACCACTCATTCGCGGCCATGAGTGCGGTTTCATAATCCCATTTATCAGAGTTCTTGAAAGTGGTTGCTTTGAATTTACCCTCTTTAGCTATTCGCGCCATCCATGAAGTATTTCGTGGGCCTTTTCTGAAACCTAAAAACCGGCCCCGGCTGATGTTCTCCCAATACGGGTTATGATCTACAGCCAGTTTTTTACGCTTATTTTCAGTGCTGATTAATGATGCCATGTCCCTTTTCTCCTGTTACCGCCGATACAAGGCGGTAAATAACTTATGAATAACTTCTACAAATATAGATTTGGTGCTGTATTGCTAACTTATGAATATATTATGGAACAATATAAGACAATAAAGCAAGTTAAAATAAGGGTTTAATGGTATTTGGCTTAGAGTGTAGGGCGGTAACGAAAACAGAAAAAAACAGGAAAAAACGCTAAATTCGCCCTTTCACGGCGGTAACAGGGGTTCGAATCCCCTTGGGGACGCCACTTATTTGGTAGTCCAATCAAAGACTTAGCTTCGGCTAGGTCTTTTTTTTGCCTGTAATTTATGATCGTGTCCCTCAGGTGTCCCTAGACTGTTTCAGGAATCGTTAAGTGGGTAAATTATTTATCTATACTTTTTTATATTCGCTGACTAATTATGCCCGATAGACAGCTGACGACCCGTTCCGGTCAGTCCCTACAGATTGTAGTCTTCGTCAGCAAAGTGCCAGCAGCGGTCATTCCTGACAGGCTGTAGGCAACTAGCGGTTTATGGACAAACCTGTCATAGAGGCCCGATCAGATAAATTGCTGGAAATACAAAAACTGTGTATTTCCAGCTGAAATGAACGCTTTATAAAAAATGCTTCTAAGCAGTCATTTCACAAGGTGTATTTATTTAAATGAGCAGATACATCTAAATTAATACATCTTGAACTGATCCGGCAATGCCGTATAATAATGCTATGGTTTTTATAGAAACAAGACTATTTACTAAACTATTGCCGAATTATCTGAGTGATGATGATTATCGAAGCCTGCAATCCTATCTTCTACAAAAACCGGATGCAGGAGATTTAATAAGAGGTTCTGGTGGTGTGCGAAAAGTTCGGTGGGCACCTACAGGAAAGGGTAAAAGTGGAGGTGTTCGTGCCATATATTATTGGAAAAAAACGGATCATGAAATATGGATGCTCACACTGTATAGTAAATCAGAAAGAGCAACCATATCCAGTCATATTCTAAAGCAGATCGCAGAGGAAATTAATCATGAGTAGTCGTGATATTGGTAAAGAAATTCTGGAAGGTATTAAAGAAATTGGAGATTTTAAAAAAGGATTAATTGAGCTTAAAAAAACAGAGCTTTCAGAGCCTTCAGAACCAAAAGTAATACGTTCAAAATTAAAGTTGTCACAATCTGCTTTTGCAGGATTATTGGGGGTCAGCATGCGAACTTTACAGGACTGGGAGCAAGGGCGTAGAAATCCTCAAGGTCCTGCTATTGCGTTGCTTCGTATCGCTGAGCAGCACCCAGAAGTATTTTCTGATTTACATTAAAATAACAGGCCGAACAAAAGTTAAGAGTTCATAATTTAATTCCATCCAACAACGGAGGAATTGAAATGAGTTTTCAAATCACTGAGCATCAAAAACATACGCCCTGGAATAAAGGAAAGCTGGTTGGTCAAAAATTACCGCTGAAGCTGAAAGAAATCTGGGCTATTCGAGTCAGGTTACAGCTAACCCACTGTATTCGGGATCTTGCATTGTTTAATCTGGCAATAGATAGCAAGCTCAGAAGTTGTGACCTGTTAAAACTTAGAGTTAGAGATATTTCTCATGGATCGACTGTTTTACATCGGGCTATGGTCATGCAACAAAAAACTCATCAGCCTGTGCAATTTGAAATCACCGAACAAACCCGAGAGTCGGTTTCAAAATTGATTTCTCATGCCAGTTTAAAATTTGATGATTATCTGTTTAAGAGCAGATTAAAAACATCACCACATATTTCTACCAGGCAATATGCCAGAATCGTAGAAAACTGGGTAAAAGATATCGGTCTCGATCCTTCAGAATATGGCACACATTCAATGAGAAGAACAAAGGCCACTTTGATATATCGACGAACTCATAATCTTCGAGCTGTTCAACTTTTACTGGGTCACACTAAACTAGAAAGTACGGTTCGATACCTTGGGATAGAAGTTGATGATGCTTTGGAAATATCAGAGTTAACTGATTGTTGATGCAATTAATCAGGAAGTGCAAATCTGTACTTCCTGACTTCTCCATACCAGTCATAGGAAGCAGTAGGGGCTTCGATGTTTAGTTTGATTGCCGAAATAGTCATCAATAACTATCAGGCTTAATCATGGACAAACCGGTCGTACCTGTTAAGTATTTGTCTTCGGCAGAAGTCATTTGCTTATGACTCTTTGAAGGCTCCATAGCTATATTAAGTAGAAATAAAATATATCAGTCCGTATTTTTTAGCTACCCTTCAAAAACATCTTTAATTTCTTTAATTGATGTATCCATATGGTTACGAAAAGCTAAAACCCTGGTAGTGCGCTTGAGGTCTGGGTGTAACAAAATCCATAAACCTAAATTATGTGCTGGATCGGGATCACAGTAGCGTTGAAGTTGCGGATCTGTATCTCCCATAAAACAGGGTAAAAAGGAAACTCCTATACCCTGGCGAATCGCAGACAGGGTTAACAGGGTATCATCACTGTAAAAATTATGTGGCTGCTCGGTACAGGCATGTTTGGTCCAGGATTTATGAAATGTACAGCAATTCACCCCAATCCATTTGGGATTACCTCCTTTTTTATTGAGCTGCTGTAAATACTCACGGCTTCCATAAATGGTGGAAGCGACTGTGACCAGTCTTTTACCGATCAATGTGTCAGTGGGTGTATTGGTTAGACGAATAGCCACGTCTGCTTCGCGCTGTGACAAACTGGAATCTATATTGGATACCACGATATGTAAATCGACCTGTGGATAGGTTTTATTGAAACCGGCAAACATCGGCATTAAAACGGTAGATGCCATGTTGTTGATGGCAGTAACTCTTAATGGTCCGACCATATTGGCATCTTTGCCCAACACAGCGCCATCTACATGTAGCATTTCGGTCTCCATTCGTTGCGCAGATTGGAGTACATTTCCCCCTGCCTGGGTCAATTCATAGCCTGTATTTTTGCGCTCAATTAAACGCGCCCCCAGCTTTTCTTCCAGCTTTCGCAGTCGTCTTGAAACCGTGGAATGCTGCACTTCCAGCTGTTTGGCGGCACCACTGATTGAGCCGGTTCGAGCGACTGCCAAAAATATTCTTAAGTCATCCCAATTCACGAAGCTCACCCTGGTTGTGCATTTTTGCACATTATGTTTCTTTTTTTAGTGAATTGTAAGCCAATTATATCAGTTTAAACTGGAATCAACTTAAACAAAAAGAGCCCAGAGGAAAGAACCATGACTAAAAATCCACCAAAATTTGCAGATCAATTTGATGCAGTTAAATATAAGCAGACCACACTTGATCAATGGAATAGTGCAGCAGAGGCGTGGCATCGCTGGTCACCGCTATTATCAAGATGGCTGGGGCCAGCTACTGAAACCATGCTCGATATGAGTCAGCTTGAGAAGGGACATAGAGTACTGGATGTAGCCGCCGGGGCAGGTGAACAAACCTTGACTATTGCTAAACGGGTGGGTGTGTCCGGACATGTGCTGGCAACGGATATCTCGCCAAACATCCTGGAATATACCCGCACTTCTGCAAACCTGGCAGGGTTACAGAATATTCACACTCAGGTAATTGATGGAGAAAACCTCACGATTCTCGATGCTGCACCTTTTGATGCCGTGATATCCCGCGTGGGTCTGATCTACTTTCCAGATCAGCAAAAAGCCTTGACAGGTATGAAATATCATTTAAGAAGTGATGGAAATGTTGCCGCTATGGTGTATTCAAGCGCCGAAAAGAATCCATTCTTTTCAATTCCAGTTTCCATCATTCGTCGCCGTGCCAACTTGCCTGCCCCCTTAGTGGGGCAACCTGGTCCTTTCAGTCTGGGTACAAAAGATAAATTGCAGCAGGTTTTTTCAAATGCCGGATTTCGCAATGTTGAGGTTGAAGCCATAGACGCACCGGTACGGGTTTCTTCAGCGGCTGAATGCCTACAATTTGAACAGGAATCCTTCGGTGCACTGCATCAAATGTTATGCGGACTTTCAGACCGTGAAAAAGACGATGCGTGGATTGAAATTGAACAAGCTCTGGAGCAGTTCGAAGTCAATGGCCAGTTTGAAGGTCCCTGTGAAATGTTAGTCGCGATAGGTACTAAATAAATATCAATCAATTAATGAAGAGGATTAAACAATGACTCAATTAGCCATAGTACAGACAGCGCCGGTTTTTCTGAATAAATCGAAGACCATACAACTGGCTGTTGCCAAAGTAGAAGAAGCTGCCAGTAATGGCGCCAACCTGGTGGTATTCACCGAAGCATTCATACCGGGTTATCCTGCCTGGATCTGGCGCCTGCGTCCGGGTGGAGACTGGAATTTATCAGAGACATTGCATGAACGTTTATTAAATAACGCGGTGAATATAGACTCCGAAGACCTCGACCCACTTTACCAGGCTGCCAGGAAGCATCAGCTCACGATTGTCTGTGGCATAGAAGAAAGAGATAACCAGCTCAGTCGGGCGACACTTTACAACAGCGTAATAATTATTGGTCCTGACGGTAATTTATTAAACAAACACCGTAAGTTAATGCCCACTAACCCGGAACGAATGGTGTGGGGGTTTGGTGATGCAACGGGCTTAAAGGTGGTGGATTCTCCAGCAGGTCGCATTGGTACCTTATTATGCTGGGAAAATTATATGCCCCTGGCTAGATACGCTATGTATTCGCAGGGTGTGGAACTGTATATCGCCCCGACCTATGACAGCGGCGATGAGTGGATCAGTAGTTTACAGCATATAGCTCGCGAAGGCTGTTGCTGGGTGGTGGGCTGTGGAAATTTAATGAAAGGCAGCGATATTCCCGATGACTTTCCCGACAAAGATAGCCTTTACCCGGATAAAGATGAATGGATAAACCCGGGTGATTCGGTCGTCATTGCGCCCGGTGGTGAATTGATAGCCGGCCCAATGCGACAGAAGGACGGAATTTTATATTGCAATATCGATCCTGCAAAAGTGGGGATCGCAAGAAGAGCGCTTGATGTGACCGGGCATTATTCACGCCCCGATATTTTTCAATTACACGTCAATACAACCCCTCAGTCCTCCGTGGTATTTGATAATTAGAACCGCCACTGAGAACAACTCAACAAACTTAGGAGAGAGCAATGAATAATCCAACCACTTACAAAGCCAGTTGTTTTTGCGGTAATGTACAGATCAGTTTAAGCGGAGAACCCGAAGCCATGGCCTATTGCCATTGTGACTCGTGTCGTCGTTGGTCTGCAAGTCAGGTAAATGCATTTACACTGTGGAAACCTGAAAACATAACCATTACTTCGGGCAAAGACAAGATAGAAAGTTATAGCGGAAACCCCGGTTCAGAGCATGATAGCGAGGTGAGTCATCGAAAATGGTGTAAATCCTGCGGCGGACATGTGCTTACCGAACATCCTGAAATGGGGGTAACTGACGTGCCAGCCGTGGTCATTTCAGGTCTCAGTTTTAAGCCTGGTTTTCATGTGCATTATCAGGAATCCGTGCAACCGATATCCGATGATTTACCGAAGTTCAGAGATTTACCCGCAGAAGCAGGGGGCTCTGGTGAACAAATCGGATAGAGCGACAGTCATTGAAATGTTAAAATATGAGGTAGGCAGCCATGCGCTCTAATCAATTTGTATGGAAATATTTAGTACTCCTGTTGATACTAGTTGTACACCAATCCTTGTCTTATGCAGAAGACACGCAGACACAGGGCAAGGTTACTGGCTCAAAAATGAGTGAACACCCTGAGTGGTTTAAAGAAAGTTTTCTTGAAATAGCGGATGATGTGCAGGAAGCGAGTGAGCAAGACAAACATGTCATGCTGTATTTTGAGACGGATGGTTGTCCCTATTGCTATAAAACGATTGAAGAACATTTTAAACAGAGTCCCAGTCGTGAGTACATCCAGCATAATTTTGATGTGATTGCGCTGAATGTGTCAGGTGATCGAGAAGTAGATTTAAATGCTGAGGTCAGCGCAGCAGAAAAGACAATTGCCAGACAACTTAAGATTGTGTATTCACCGACTATGGTGTTCCTGGACAAGGATAATCAGCCGGTGCTGAAGCTGGCCGGTTATCGTAACGGCAAAGACTTTAAATCGGCGCTTGAATATGTGCAGCAAAAAGCCTACCTCAAACAGAGCCTGACAGACTATTCAAACAGTAAACATCGCCCAGCTGTTTATCGCTTCCGCTCACACCCTCAAATTAAAAATATCAGGGATCTTTCAAGCATTTCTGACAAGCCATTGGCGATCCTTTTTGAATCAGCCGACTGCCTGGATTGTGATACCTTGCATGATGGTCATCTTGCTAACTCTGATATAAGGAAGATATTAAGTAATTTCACTCTGGTACGCTTTGATGCCCATTCGCATACTGCTATCACAGACCCGCAGGGTAAAAAAACAACCACAAAATTATTTGCAGATTCACTGGGTATCAGTTATCGCCCCAGTATTGTGCTATTTGACAGGGGGCGGGAAATTATTCGCATCGAAAACCTTCTTTATCCATATCATTTTGCCAGTGTGCTGGAATATGTAGGTTTTCGTCATTATGAACTTTACCCAGATCGGGTATGGGATTACGTGGATGTAAAAACAGCAAGACTTGTGGCTGCTGGTCATAATGTTTCCCTGTCGGAAAAATAATTCAACGGATTAAATGAATATATAGTAGAAACTTGAATAACTGCGATTACCACTACCGATAAATTCATCAAATCCACTGTAATTTTCTATATGAACTGCCTGAGTCGAAAGAAAGACTTCAAATGACTTCTTACAGGTAGCAGATTCAGAGTTCGATTCCATCCAGCAATAAGTGCTTTCTGGTTTCTCTAAACTGGTCACTGGGGTCAGTGAATTATTTTTATAATTGTGAAATCAGAAAAATTGACAATATTTCCACTTAGTCCCTGAAATGGACTTACCGGTCGTTCATGACTGCTTCATCAATAAGCTCTTCACTATTCAGATCGGATGTTCGTTTAAGGTCAGTTACTCCATGCTTCAGCAATGAAATCTACAAAAGCTCTTACCTTTGTAGAAACAAGTTTGCTGTATGGATAGACAGCATATAGCCCTGTAGTGACCGGCGCGTACTGATCCAGGACGGTTTCCAATCTTCCTTCTTCTAAGGCACTGACTATCATAAACGTTGGTGCTATAAATATACCTTTACCGTTTAATCCTGCATTCATCAGTATATTTCCCGTATCTGAACGAAGGTTGCCATTCACTTTAATACTGATACTTTTCTCCTGATCATCTCTGAACAGCCAGTTATCCGGATTCGGTGACTGTGAATAGATCAGGCAGTTATGTGTTTCGAGTTCACGGGGATGTTTGGGCTTACCATACTTTTTTAGATATTCGGGTGTTGCGCAGACATGAAAGCCACATGGCATAAGCAGTCGCGCGATCAAGCTCGAATCTTCTAGTTCCCCAACTCTTAGCGCTACATCGATACCCTCTTCTACAAGATCCACAAAACGTCCGGAGACACGAATATCCAGTTCAATCTTGGGAAATTTTTGTTGAAAGTTCAGTAGCACCTCAGGAAGTAATGACATAGCAAGGCTCTCAGGGACCGAAATCCGTAACCGTCCTTGTGGTTCATGTTGTAAGGGTAGGACTGATTGCTCAGCCTCTCGCACGTCTGACATGATCCGGCGCGAATAACTGGCAAATACTTCTCCTGCATCAGTGAGGCGGAGTCGCCGGGTGGTACGGTGAAGAAGCTGAACCCCAAGGTGTCGTTCAAGGAGAGAGACTTGCTTACTCACTACGGGCTTGGATATGCCCAGTGCATCAGCTGCGGCAGTAAAGCTGCCATTCTCAACAACAGCAGAAAATGTTTCGAGATAAGGAAGAATATTCATATTAGTTAATATTTAGAAACAATAAGTTTCTTTTTACCCTATTTATGTCCGAATTATAACTATATACACTTCTCTTCAACGTAATTCAAACCATAAGCTGTACTCGAATCACTGGGTATAAACCAACAAATAACTTATTAAAGAGAATATCAAGATGAAAAACACTGTTAATACATACGGGATAGTCGCTAAAGGCTTCCATTGGCTGCTATTCCTGATGCTTACCTTCTCAATCGTTGCTGGAAACTTTCTTGCCTCCATGCCCAAAGGGACTGAGAAAATGCAGGCTGCGGGTATGCATAAATCATTTGGTGCCGTTATATTGATGCTAATCATGCTTCGACTCGTATGGAAGCTAATCAATGTAACACCTCGACTTCCGGATGAAACAACAGCAGGTGAGGCTTTTGTGGCTAAAGCAATGCACTGGGGACTTTACGCACTAATGTTTGCTCAGCCACTGGCTGGAATCATGATGAGCCAGTCTGCTGGTTATCCAGTGAGCTTCTTTGGCCTGTTCGAATTCCCTGTTTTTCTGGATAAGAATCCTGAGCTTGCAAAAACATTTCTCAGCATACATGGCACCGTGTGGATATTACTTGTCATTGCAGTGATCGGTCACGCAGGTGCTGCAATGCATCACCATTTTATTAAGAAAGACAATGTATTGAAGCAAATGACTACGGGTGCGTGATTTCCAAAGTCGAACATTTAATTAACTTAGAGGATAAAAAATGAAACGAATATTTATACAATTAGTATTTGTCGTTAGCTTATTGCTTTCATCAATCGCAACAGCCTCAAACTTTCCAACAGAGGAACCGGTAGGGGGCAAACCGTTCGGCTATAGTACAACAAACATTGGTGACGGTTTGTACGTATTCCGCTGGTGGGTTTACCGCAATATTTTCCTTGTTACCGACGAAGGCGTTATTGTTACTGACCCGATGAATCCGAGGGTAGCTAAACAGTTGCTCGGTGAAATTCGCAAGATCACTGACAAGCCAATTAAGTATGTTATCTATAGCCACAATCATCATGACCATATTTCTGGCGGTAAGGTGTTCAAAGATCAGGGAGCGACATTCATTGGTCACAAAAATGTACTGAAGGAACTAGGTGATCATCCCAGTTATGCTACCCCTCTACCTGACATCACATTTGAGGATGAATACACAGTACAGTTAGGCGGCAGGACAATCGAATTGAAATACTTCGGCCCAAACCATGGTGACAGCCTAGTCGTAATGCGATTGCCAAAAGAGAAGATACTGTTTGTTGTGGATATCGTTACACCACGAAGAGTGGCATTCAGAAGCATGCCCGATTTCTGGCCCGATGAATGGATCAGATCGCTGAAAGAAATTGAACAGATGGATATTGACTATGTTATTTCTGCTCACGGACCTGAAACACAACCGGCAATAGACCTTGCATCGGCAGTTAAAGATCAACGTGTCTACCTGGAAGACTTGATGACGGCAGTAAAAAAAGCAATGGATTCTGGTACTCATAGCCCTGATGCACTAAGAAAAACCGTGAAATTACCTAAGTATGAAAACTGGCAGTACTACAAAGAATGGCTGCCAATGAATATTGAGCGGATTTGGGCTTATTACCATATGGGTTGGTAATAGTTCATCTGGTGGGGCAAGATGTTGATTCGTTCAGCATCTTGCCCATCATTGGAAAGCGTGCATCGATCTGACAGATAAAAATCGAGAATTACACGAAGGTGAGTTTCATAATGGCAAAGGAGCCATAGTGCAGCTGATAGCCAGAAAACCATAAACGAGGAGACAGGAATGAGCAAACCCACTATAGCAGACAAAAAACCCATCGCCGTTGAACTTCAACAAGGAGAGGAGTATTACTGGTGTGCCTGTGGGCGTTCAAAAAGCCAGCCCTTCTGTGATGGCTCTCATCGAGGAACCGATTTCACCCCTCAATCGTTTAAGGCGACAGAAACGGGTGAAGCCTGGCTGTGTATGTGCAAGCACAGTAAAAATCCACCTTACTGTGATGGAACCCATGCGACGCTGCCGGTAGATGATTTACAGGAAAATATTCAAGTCTCATCCTCTTCGGATTCTACGCCTGAAGAACCCACACTGAAACGAATTCATCAGATGGCTGAAAACGGCCTTGAGAAAACTGGACATCATGGTGAAATGACCGCAATGGGTGTTCCCAGAGCGCAATTGCCACAGTGGGACGATATTCAGATACTACCAGCCCAATTTGCCAGTAAACCTTTATTGGAAGATGTCGACGTTGCTAGCGAACTGATCATAGGCCCCAATGCAAAGAAACCGCTGGTGCTTAAAATCCCACTTTTTGTTTCAGATATGAGTTTCGGTGCTCTATCTGAGGAAGCGAAAATTGCTCTGTCTAAAGGGGCGGAAATGTCAGCCACAGGAATTTGCTCAGGGGAAGGCGGAATGCTGCCTGAAGAGCAGCAAAGCAACAGCCGCTATTTCTACGAACTGGCTTCTGCCATGTTTGGTTACAGCGAAGAGCAATTGACTAAAGTACAAGCCTTTCACTTCAAGGGAGGTCAAGGTGCTAAAACAGGTACTGGCGGTCATTTGCCCGGTGCTAAAGTGACCGAGAAGATTGCTCAAGTCAGAGGTTTGCAAAAAGGGCAAGATGCGATTTCTCCCCCCACATTTTCAGACCTGACAACACCAAAAGACTATAGGGGTTTCTCAGATCGTGTACGCGAAGTAACGGGAGGAATCCCCATCGGTTTTAAAATGTCAGCCAATCATATCGAGGCCGATATCGATTTCGCTCTTGAAGCCGGCGCAGACTATATTATTCTTGATGGCCGTGGAGGAGGGACTGGAGCGGCACCGCAATTGTTTCGGGATCATATTTCGGTACCTACTATCCCGGCTCTGGCAAGAGCACGTAAACACTTGGATCGGTGTGCAAGGTCGGATATCACGTTGATAATCACAGGGGGGCTGCGAGTACCAGAGGATTTCATTAAAGCCATGGCGCTGGGTGCCGATGGTATTGCCTTGTCTAACAGTGCATTGCAGGCAATAGGCTGTGTTGCAGCCAGAATGTGCAACACCAATAACTGTCCTTCCGGAATTGCTACTCAAAAACCCGAGCTGCGTAAAAAGCTGGATGTGAATGAGGCGGCCAAAAGGCTTAACCGTTTTTTTGATAGCTCAGTGGAATTAATGCAGGTGATGGCTCGAGCCTGCGGTCATTCGCATCTGAACCAATTTAACCAACAGGATATTGCTACCTGGAATCAACAAATGTCCGGGTTATCGGGTATTCCATTTGCCGGTGACAAATTAATAGAATGACAGCTGTGGATTGTGAATAGCCAGGTACTTATGCTGACGGAAACGGAAACTAAGTAAATTCTGAAGTCATACCCTACAGTATGTAAGGAATGATAGGAATTGGCACTTTGTACATATTCAGACTGGCTGGTGGCAACGACCGGTAACGCCACACAGCAGTTATTCACCGGTGCCCCAATTTATTGTCGATGTGGGCTGAATTTCATTTCTGGGAATGTCAGCTTTTGTCGATATTAATATGCAAAGCATTCACAGCTGCAGCCAGGGATCTGTAGTTTGCGTACTTCTCTGTCATTTTAAGCCGATCAAATGTATTCCAGTGCATGCCTTTGGGTTTGAACATAACGGGCTTAGCGAGGTTATGAGAGGCTTCTAACCGATCACGTATCTTCCTGGTTTTTATCCTCAATCTTTCATCTTGTTGTACACGCTGGCTAGTGTAGGGTAGGTTATGGCAGTGCCTGCAGCGGTACAGTTTGTTTCGCTCATACAGGACGGCTACACGCTTACTGCAGTGGGGGCATAAGAACCAGTATCTTTTACCGCCATAATGGCAGGGCGTTGTTTCAAGTTTGATGACCTGTTGATGGCTCTCAAGGTGCACGCTGTCATTTCTGATACGATAAGTAACCTGGCTGCCATCTGGACGGATGATGATGGTCACACCCTCCTGACTTAAATTAATTTTTCTGATATCTAACGCATGAACCTGCTCGATACGGGTCTTGATGTTGTGACGGATATATTTTCCACGATACACGGTAATATCCTTATGATAGAAAAGATTAATCAATTATAGGTATTTATTAGTTTTAGTTAAAGTTGTTATGTCGATTAATGTTCAAAAGCATCAATGTAATCACAGGGGGAATGTCTAGAACTAAACTTGCGTGCTCCTATACCCCCCCCCATACAGATAGTATAGTTGTATGTATTTCTGTACGGTTTGTATGGGGGTACCTAGGGGGAACTATCATGTGACAACCGATAATTCAGGCAATGAAGTTTTTTTGTATTGTCCTCGTGAAACCTTAGTGAGAATCCCCTGTGAAGTCATTCTCCGCAAAGATGAATTGATAGTATTAGGGTCTAAGCTTGTTCTTTCAGCTATTTGTTTTGGTGTGGTTTCGTTGCTGTCCATAGCATTAAGAATGGCATTACGTGTATCGCTGTTTTTAATTTCAGCAGCATCAGCTCTTGAAGCAAGAGTCCACATGTGATCTTCTCCTTTTAGTATGGGTATAGGCATGCTGTCCTCAATATCTCTACCATCAATATGTAACTCAAGGCCGTTGTTAGCTCGAACTAATCCATAGGTGTTATCAAAACCTCCCGCAAGCCCGTGTGAGCCGGATATAGAATCTAATGCATCACCTTGTCCTTTGTTCTGATGGTGAACGATTAGAAAAGCTACTTCAGGGTATAAGCTACCAATTTTTTTTATTCGTTGTCCGACCTCATAATCTGCGTCATATACACTTTGATTACCTCGACGTGGCGAGCGGATTCTTGCAAGAACATCGATAATAACAAATCGAATTTTGGGGTGTTGAGATAGCTTGTCGGCAATCTGATCCTCTAATCTATCTCCTAGTTTTGGTGCGTCAATACAGTAGTGAAACCCACTTATATCAGTATCTGTGAGATTGTGTGTTTGCATAAGTTTTCTTGTGCGTCCCTGAAGCCTTCTTTCACTATCCTCCAAAGCCATATATAAAACATCCGATTTTGATGTTGTATAACCAAATACTGGGCGACCTGCCGCTACTAATAATCCAAATGCAAGAACGAGCCATGATTTTCCTTGTTTTGGCCTCCCTGCAATCAGTGAGACGCCAGGCGGCAAAAATGAATTTATTATCCATTTCATTTCTTCAAAATGTTTTTTTGAAAGCTCTCCCCATGACGTCACCTGTATCTCATTTGTCAAGGGTGATGTTGCAACTGAGTGTATTGTAGGAATCATGTCAGTTCCTTTGGGTTTAAAATTATATACACTGGTTTGCTTATTAATGGCATTTACGATAGTCCGGTCTAAATATGTTTTATTTGTTGTCCATTTATCTCTATATAGTTTCGATTTAAGCATTAACCTTTTAATTCTACTTCCGTGTTTGCCAGTCCAGAAAGCTAAATGTATGGCTAACGCCATGTCAGCACTTGACTGATCATAAGGGCTATGATTATTCTGCGATGGATAGGCCATTGATAATGAGGTGGTATTAGCTTCCCAAAGATCGGTGAATGTTGCCTTGGCCCCAAAAGCTGCACCAGCGCTAATTTTGGCGGTAAGCATTTTTGTAATAAGTTCATCATCATCGATTGGACCGGACCACTCCGGTACTGCTTCATCTGACCACTCATCGTTAGCATTGACGACAATTGGAGGGAAGTAGGAGTCGACAAGCCACGTCAATAGAGATGGGTCAGGGGTAAAGGAGCTGTCACCTTTAACATCAATACCTGTAATTAGTATAAATCGATTAGATGAATATAGTTCGACTCCGAACGCACCGTTCTTCTTACTGTGCTCACCGAACTTGCCTTTGCCGAATATATGCCAACCATTACCACTGACTGACTTTTCAATATAGCAACCATCAAACACTTCCAACAATTGTTTAGCGATCGGACTGTCGAGCTGCTTATCAATGTCGATACAGAAGTACTCATCATTTTCAGTCAGCACGAAACCGATGTGCAAATCCAGCAGCTTTGCTGTTGTAACCACAGTATCATACGTCATCCATACAGACGGCTCGTGCGGATTGATCGCCACACCACTGACGTTGACCGGTACTTTCTGCGAGTTACATACTATCCACTGTTTTAATTCCTTCATCTTAATGCTCCTACTAGATTACTTCTGAGTACTTCGGTTTTAAATAACAATTTTTTTGTCAGCTGATCTGTTCTTGATTGCAGCATGAGAAACTTTTGAGTCGGAAATAACCTAGATTTGATTTTGCAAATAATATTATCTAGTTCTTTCTTTTGTCGCCGCAGGGGTAAGGCTTTTCTATTGTTCATGAACTTCATCTTTCCGGGATTCTTGTATTCTATTTTCAATCTAGTTCTGTATATCAGATTCAAGCCACCCTACTGCGCGTGGACCGATTTTTATTGAAGCAGGGAAGGACCCCTGGGAAGCTTGCATATAAATAGATGAGCGAGAAAGCCCTGTTCGGGATGAGACTGCAGGAAGTCTTAATATGTTTAAAGCCATGTCTTTGCTCCTATTTGGAAGAATAGGTGCTATTTAAGCAGAAAAGGCTTTGAAGCCGCTATCATTCAAAAACGTAATTATGAATGCTTATTTATTTCTTTTCTTGCCACGAGCAATTCTTTTATCTATTACTTCCCTTGCCCAAGATAATTTCTCGTTATTTCCCTCGGTTCGAATGGCTTTAGAGATATTGTTTTGCATTGATTCAAAGGATATTTCAACACCACTTTTTTCTTTATGGTCTTGAATGAGTTTGTTTATGACCACATTTTCCCGTTCCATGTAGTTATCAATACCTAGGTGGATCATGTTGTTTGCGTAGCTTACAAGTAATAAAAAATCGTGTCCTAGTGATTTTTGTGGATATCGACCTGAACCGGCAACTGCAAATTTTTTAATAATAGCTACTTTGTGTCGATCACCGCGTGCAAAGTTTGATACACGTTCACAAAGTTTGTCAGCAAAATCCTGATTGAAATAGGCGTGATATATCAGCTCTTCCAATGTTCCATTCAATCTTTTTTGAAGGCACTCCTCATCAAAACAATCACAAAGCTTTCGTGTATCAGGTTCAATAGCTGAATTAAAGTCTCTTCCGGGAGGTAGTATATTTTTTTCTGACATAGGTTTTTATATGACTAATAAAGTTCTAGGGTTATAAAATTGGTTACTGTAAGCTCTAAGATCATGTTTTGATGGTCGAGTTAATACTAAAGCTAGACTCAATTTTGTATTATCTGCTGTCAGAATGAATAATATTAAATGACACACTATTTTATAGTAACTACATTACAATTAACCTTATGACCAAAATTTGGCAGAAGGTTTCTTACCGCATTGGCCAGGGTTTTATCGCAAAGGTGTGCATAATGTCGGCTGGTGATACGGGTATCTGCATGCCCCAGCAGTTTAGAGATGGTCAGTAGATCAGCACCAGCCTGGGCCAATAAAGAAGCGTAGGTATGCCGTAATTCATGGAATCCAATTGGCGGGTCAATTTTAGCTTGTTCACAGGCAGCTTTCATCAGACGACTTTGATGGTTCTTAAGCCATGGGCTTCCATCCTGGCGAGAGAACACATATTCCAACCCTGATTTACTGATAACTTGCTCCTGAAAGAATGCTAATCCTTCGTCTGATAATGGTACATGACGGCCCTTACCTGATTTTGCCTCTGAACTGATGTAAACCATTCCAGTATCGAGATTGACATGATTTGTTAGGATTCTTGTGAGTTCGCCATATCTGCACCCAGTGAATAGGGCAGCTTGTACCAGAAGTCGAAAGTCCTGTTTGCATGAGTTGATAAGCCTAGTGGATTCTGCCACGTTGAGAAATCTAACAATAGGCTCGTCTACCTGTCTGAATGGCTTAACTTTCCGCCATTCCTTATCATCAGGAACTAGCCCATCTTCAAACGCTTTGTTAAGTATGGCTTTCAGTACAGTCAATATGCGATTGGCTGTACTTTTACGAGATCGTTTTCCTTCGGTCGAGGTAGCCTTTTTGCCATAACTCTGCTTACCTCCAACACGAGTCCGACGACGGGGAGGTGAGGAAGCTATTTTCTCGTGCCAGTGTTTGATCTCCAGCGAAGTTAAGTCCATTACCAGCGGTCGGTGTCAACATACTTTTCGCCTGATCACCTCATTTAAGCAGCTTGCTTCATTTCAGTTTTTAGCTGCTGTTCATTGACTGGATTGAGTCTTACCAGTGACTCATGATCCCAGTTTCTGGTTTTTCCAGA
>Ga0209685_1000139_pt1 | contig 60629 bp, 57 predicted proteins | sample SaaInlV_DNA_120m_FD_184685 | JGI IMG/M metagenome (GOLD analysis project Ga0209685, IMG submission 184685) | Marine microbial communities from expanding oxygen minimum zones in the Saanich Inlet - SI075_LV_DNA_120m (SPAdes) (version 2) | ecosystem: Environmental > Aquatic > Marine > Unclassified... | reverse complement strand
GCCACTATAGTAGAAATTGATGGCGACAGTTACAGGAAAAAACATCAAGGTAACAACTGATTTTTAAAGCTACTCAACCGGCCATCCTAATTGTCGTCAAACCGGACAAAGTAATTGACGCGAGACAGTTTGTTGATAGTCTGGCTGAAGTAACCAGTCATTTTGACCAGGATGTGATCGAGCGAAGTCTTTTACAAACGTTAGTTGATTTTGCTCCATCATCAGAATATCGGCTATATAGAGTCTTATCACATGAACAAGAAATAGGCCTGGCACTAACTGCTTATGCTAAAAACAACATAATTGATACATTAGAGCATGAAATCAAGGATGTGAAACTTCCAGATGTGTTTCACCGTTCCATTCTGACAGCCATTGAAAAACAGTCTATTCAGATCATTAATGATCCTAAGGCGGATGATCAAACACACCTCATTTATCCTGCAAAAGATAAGAATAACGAAAATTATTCAGTCTTGATTCAGTCAAATAGAGAGCTAAATTTTGACGACCAGCGACTTATTCATGCTTTACTTAAAGTTTACTCAAACTATCTGGAGTTAATTGATAAAACTCGAAGAGATAAATTAACTCAACTTCTTAACAGGGAGACTCTGGATGCAGAAATTACGCGATTATTAATGCGCAATAATACCCCTGAAAGCAATTTTCTTAAGCTTCCAGAATACTCTCAGACTGATGCCCGTCAACCTTTAAAAAATAGCACTTATTGGCTAACCTTAATTGATATAGATTTCTTTAAAAATATAAATGATACCTACGGACACTTATATGGCGATGAAGTTCTTATCTTAGTGGCAAGATTATTAGAAGAAAGCATTAGGGAATACGACCTTGCTTTTAGATATGGCGGGGAAGAGTTTGTAATTATTGCCGTATCAGATCAACTTGACACAGCTATCCAGGCATTTGAACGGATTAGAAAAGTGGTCAACGAGCACCCTTTTGCCAATGTTGAGGGCTTATCGATCAGTATTGGTTTTACTCAAGTAACCGATCAAATGTCTCCATCTGATGTTATTGGGGAAGCAGATTCTGCTCTTTACTACGCAAAAAATAACGGAAGAAATCAGGTTCAGTTTTATGATGAATTGGTAGATAAAGGTTTAATTGATAAAAAAAGTGAAGAAGATATTGAATCCGGTGGAATTGATTTTTTCTGATCTCTTCATTCAAGGTTTAAGTCGATATGTACAGTATTGATCTTAATTGTAATCGGGTTGTTACTTCAAAGATTTAAATTATCTTTTTCATTCGGTTGACTAAAAATTGAATTTTCAACTCCCTGTTAAATAAATATGATCATCAGAAAAACTTTTAGGCAATATGAATAATAAAACGAAAGGAACGATGTTTGTTCTTATTTGCGTTGCTTTGTGGGGGTTGATTCCTGTTGTCGCTCGAATGGGCCAATCATCACTGGATAACCATCAGTTTTTATTTTGGTCGAGTCTTATTTCGTTCATAGTATTATTTTTAAATGCATTCATGGTCGGTGAGGTACAAGAAGTAAAGTTTTACAGTCTGAAAGATTGGGTATTTATCATATTTCTTGGACTTTTGGGTACATACATATATTACCTGTTTCTTTATCTGGGCTATGCTCAAGCAGAAGGACTGGAAGTGTTGGTAATTCAGTATACATGGCCCATTCTAATCGTTGTGCTATCAGCTTTTATTTTAAGAGAAAAATTAACCTATAGAAAAATAATAGCGATAGCATTGGGCTTTTTGGGTGTGATGACTGTTTTATCCAAGGGTGAATTAGGGCAAATTAATGTTAGTAATCCTTCTGTGATTTTACTCGTAGGAGCAGGGGCATTTTGTTTTGCACTTTTTTCAGTATTGAGTAAGACTGTGAAAAAGTCACCCACAGTTGTGGTCAGTCTATATTTTCTGACTGCCTTGATTGCTTCATTCTTATCGATGTTATTTTTTTCCAAATTCCAAATGCCCACATCCGCTGAAATAATACCAATCTTACTGAATGGTGTATTAGTTAATGGGTATTCCTATATCTTTTGGAAAAAGGCTTTACACGCTACTGAAGCTTCTTATTTGGCACCGTTCACATACATTGCACCAATTCTTTCAGCTGTTTATCTGGTTATAATCTTTGGTGAACCATTTTTAATGGCCTATGCAATAGGGTTGATATTAATTGTTGCAGGTGGTTTGGTTAATAGTACGAGTAAATTTTAAGTGAACTCATCAGCTTACTATTCTCGAATACTGTGTTTTAAATACTTCGTAAATCCCCGTTAACAAAGAATCTTAGGAATTTACTATTATTTTGTGGACCTTGAGAAAGTGTCCTTATACCTGTATGCATTCTGATTTATGAATTATCATTAAGTGTACGATTCTTTTTAGCCTTTATAAGAAGCTTGGTGATAATTTTTAATTCTTTTTCCAGATCATAATATTTTTCACTGGTATCATCTTTTTCACTTTGTTCTACCAGTTCTGCTTTTAATTCAGACTCCTTATCTTTCAACTTACTTATAATTTTGACTATTTTTTCTGATTTTTTTTTCTGTTTCTTTTTTGACATGTCAAAGTATTCGTCAAGTTTATCTATCATTTTTTTAATACTCATATTCATCTCCCAGTTCTTTCATTTCATCCTCTTTCACCCACAAAGTAGTTGCTGAATTAAGGAATTTTCTACAGATACTATGTGAAAAACCTACATCATTGATCAAAGAGGACGCCATTGTTGAATTAATTTTATTTTCTCTAATCAGGGAAGCAATATTCTGATTCAATTTTTCTTCACTTTCATTGACCTTTGCCTTTTCTTTTTGAAGCTCAATTTGAGTTTGTATGTCTACTTCAGCGGTCTCATCTACCACATAGTCCCTTATTCTCTGGATTTTACGTAGCACAGTAATTAATTGTGCTCGTATTTCATTATATTTATCGATTGTGAAATTATTATTACTTTTAGCATAAAAATTCAGGTTTTTTTGTAATTCTCTAACATCCTTCACCATTTCAATGATATTTCTGGCGGTTAATTTTAGTTCATAGATTTTATTATTGTCTGCTTGGTCCATATAGGATTGGGATAAAGATGCATAATGAAGAATTTGACTGTAAAGGTTCTTGATATCTTGTTGATATATTTTGTCTATATCAATTTTTATCTGAGCATTAGAGTGTTTAACCACTTTACTGATTTCTGTGTCAGAAAAAATCTCAGATCGATGCAGGTTCATGGCATGCACAATAGCTTCCAGTGATTTATCGTAAAGATGAATGGTTTCCTTTCTTAATGCAGCCAGGGCGGTAGAGGGAAGTTCCATGACTTCATCGGTTAGATATTTGGCTTTACCACGTGCTGCAACATCAATATGAAACAGTGTCTTTAAATACCGAACCAGCGGGTTAATGAAAGGGGAAACTGCTAATACTCCAATTACATTAAAAATTGTGTGAAAAAGAGCCAGTTTCATTGCATAGTTAGTGTCGCTGATGGAAAATTGAGGTGCTAACCAGTCAACCAGATCTTTTAACTGGTAAATGAAAGCAACGGCAATAATGCCGGTTATTATATTAAAAATAAAATGTGCAACGGCTAATCGTTTACCATTTTTGTTTGAAGCCAGTGCTCCCATAGCAGCTGTTACTGTGGTGCCTACATTGGCACCAATTGCCAGAGAAAGCGCATTGATGTAATCAATTTGACCGGTTGCCAGTGCGGTAATAATAATGGCCATAGTGGCACTGCTGGATTGAATGACGACAGTAGCAACTGCACCAAACAAAATATATACAAACACACCCAGGTATCCCTGCATTGCATATTCTGCCAGATCAAGACCTTCTTTAAGGGTTTCGAATCCATCTTTCATATAACCTATACCCAGAAAGATAAAGCCCAGTCCGATTAAAACACTGCCGAGTCCTTTATAAGATGTGTGCTTTGAAAATTGCATGACAACACCGAAAATCAACATAGGCAATGCATAATGTGCAATTTTGATTTTTAAGCCGAGAGAAGATACTAGCCATGCAGTGGTGGTGGTACCAATATTCGAACCAAAAACTACGCCTACGGCCTGGGTGAGTCCAATGAGTTCTGCCGATAGAAACGAAATAATAATGACAGATACCAGAGAAGAACTTTGTACTATGGCCGTTGCAAGAAAGCCGGTGCCAATCGCTTTAGGTGTGGTACTGGTGAATTTCTCCAGCACAATTTCCAGTGTTCCTCCACTGAATAACTTAAAACCATTTTCCATGTAATGCATGCCAATTAAAAAGATAGAAATACCGGCTATGATGGTTTTTGCGTCAGTATTAGTGACAATAAACCAGGCGAAAAGTAAAAATAATAATGGGATTAAAATCTTTTTAAACATGGTAAATAAAGCTAATTTAAAATATGGATAGAGAGACAGCAGCACTGTAACTGTAAGTAAACTAATAATAGCTGTTTGCGGGTTAAAAGTCAGGTTTGGTGAAGGAGGGCAGGCTATTGTGATTACGATTAGTCAATCGATGCACTGTCAGATGGAAGGGGTGGTAACAGGTAGATCTGACCTACAGGGACGTGATACCTGTTATTTACTGTACACAAATTCTCCTGTCCCAAGATGCCCAATTGTTTTTGCAGTTGTGTGATCAATTTATGATTCGACAAAATTATGTTAAATCATTTATAGGTATTGCTTGAAGAATTAACACAAAAATAATCTTATTAATTTTGACTCAATGGGTGAACCAACGGGAAGGCAACAAGACTTACAATTTAAAAATTGTTATTTCCTTAATATGCAGCGGGTTATTATTGAAATATGGTAGCAATAATGTAATATTCTTAATAATTATTGAGAAAATCCCCATTCCAGGATACAGATAGAAATTAAGTGTACTGCAAAGTGGATGGGACTTTACAATCACCCTGACAGGTAACTTTTCGTAACCCCTGTTTTACTAACAGTAAATTGGGGAACAAGCGAAACATTGGAGTATAAACATGGCTAGTAAACCCGCTAAACAGACCCTGCTAGTTCCTATTGATTTTTCACCCTACTCAAAAACTGCCCTGTTGAAAGCCTGTGAACTGGCCGACTGCCTGAAACTATCCATCGTAGTATTACACGTCGTACACGACCCTTCCCAGCTTCCTGGCTACTATGTCAAAATGACCAAAAAGAAACATCTGATCAGAATCGAAGATGTTGCAAAGGAAATGTTTGAAGAATTCATGGCGATGATATTAAAAGACAACCCTGAATTAAACTGTCTCAAAAAATCAAAATCCATACTGGTAACCGGATTGCCTGTGAGTCGAATTCTGGAAGTGGCCAAGCGGGTCAATGCCAGCATGATCGTCATGGGCAGTCAGGGACGAACAGGACTGGAGCACATCATGCTAGGGTCTAAAGCCGAACAGGTTGTGCATTTATCCCCTATACCCGTCACCATCGTAAAAATTTAATAAACTGAATAAAACAACCTTTGACAGAAAACACCTTTTCCCCGGAATTTTAATATGTTACTGAATAAGCTGATTAATACCCGACACTTCAACAGCAAGCTACTGTTTCTGCTTCTGGCCGGGTTCACCCTGATGCTTGCGCTGCCGGCACTGGCCGCATCAGAAGGCAATGCCGAGATGGCATGGGGTCTTATGGGTATGAAGTTGTACGGTGGCCTTGCACTGTTTCTGTTTGGCATGGAACAGATGTCAGACTCATTAAAGGCAGTAGCTGGTGATCGTATGAAAGACATCCTTGCCAAGCTCACCGCCAACCGCTTCATGGGTGCGATAACAGGTGCCTTTGTCACTGCTGTCATCCAGTCCTCTTCGGTGACTACGGTACTTGTAGTAGGTTTTATTTCTGCCGGCCTGATGTCTCTGGCCCAGTCTGTAGGCATTATCATGGGTGCCAATATAGGCACCACCATCACCGCCCAGATTGTCGCATTCAAGGTGACCAAGGCTGCACTGCTGATGATAGGTATTGGTTTTACCATGCTGTTTGCCTCCAAAAAAGACAGTATCAAACATTATGGAACCATGCTGATGGGACTGGGACTGGTATTCTTTGGCATGAGCGTCATGAGTAACGCAATGAGCCCCTTACGTACTTACCAGCCCTTCCTTGATCTGATGATCCAGATGGAAAGCCCGATGGTGGGTATACTGGTAGCCGCTGCTTTTACCGGCCTGATACAGTCTTCATCCGCTACGACTGGTATCGTCATTGTCATGGCCAGTCAGGGATTCATCACCCTGCCAGCTGGTATAGCACTGGCCTTCGGTGCCAATATTGGTACCTGCGTAACCGCTCTACTTGCCTCAATAGGAAAACCAAGGGAAGCCGTGCGAGCGGCTATGGTACACATCGCGTTTAATGTTCTGGGGGTAGTCGTCTGGATAATGTTTATCGACCAACTGGCTGCATTTGTAACATCATTTTCACCCACCCATCCTGAGCTCAGTGGAGTTGACAGACTGGGGGCTGAAACCCCACGCCAGATAGCCAATGCACACACAATCTTCAATATTGCCAATACCGTTATTTTTATCGGCTTTACTACCCAGTTTGCTCGCGTGGTTGAATGGCTGGTTCCGGATGCTCCGCTGGAAGAGGTAAATATTCTGGATGTACGAGCTAAATATCTGGATGAAGAACTCCTGAGTACCCCTTCACTAGCACTGGACAGGGTACGTCTTGAAGTCCTGCATATGGGCGAAAAAGTACAACACATGCTTGATAGCATTATGCCAGCAATACTTTCAGGTAATCGAAAGACCCTTATAGACATCAGAGATCAGGATGAAGAAGTTGATTTACTGTATGACCAAATTATCGATTATATGGGCAGAATCAGTAAAGGAACTCTCTCTAATAATCAGATGCAGGATTTTTTACAGCTCATGTCTGCGGTAAATCAGCTTGAGAATATTGGAGATACCATTGAAACCAATATGGTTGACCTTGGGTTCAGTCGTCTTGATGCTGGATTTTCTATCAGCGAGCCCACCGAGAAAGTCCTTTCTGACTTTCAACATGTGGTTAGCCGATCTGTCAGTAATGCCATACAGGCGGTCTCCCAGAACAATCAGAATGCAGCCCAGCTGGTTATTGACATGAAGCAGGAGATAATAAACCTGGTTAACTCAGCCACCGAGCACCAGGCAGAAAGGCTGGTCGCAGAAGAGCCTAACAGAATTGCAGCTTATACCATTGAGGTCGATATCATGGAAAAGCAGAGAAGGATCTATTCTTTTGCGAAAAGTATGGCAAAATCCGTTATACCGGACGAATAAATCGTTTAACACAGACTGAGAGAGTAAATTATTATGGGGCTGGATAAACTTATAAAAAAACTAAAGCAGAACCTGAATAAAGGGACTAAGAGCAAAAATGAAATCAGATGTGAACAAATTGACAGCCTTCTGGAAAAATTAAAAAAGAAAGAGCGCGAATTAAAAAATCTGCTGGCAGATGAAAACGACAAGAGTGAGCGCAAACATTTGAAACTGGAGCTAAAAATTGCTTCGGTTGAGCGTAAAAAAGGTCTCAAACGTCGTGCTGAACTGAAGAAAAAATGTAAATAGATAGCTATCTATTTACATTTTTATCACGCCCTGTTGAGTGTTCCACAGTTAAAGCAAAAAGTCTTCAGACGCCAGATTTAAAGGTACCGCAGATAAACATACAGTGTGGCAATGCATATACTGACTAGCATCAGTGGAAAAGCCATCGCCATGAATGGCAGAAATTGTATTCTATGACCAGCCCGTTCTGCAAAACCGGCAACTATCAGGTTTGCACTTGCTCCTATCAAAGAACCATTGCCACCCAGACAGGCTCCAAGTGCCAGTGACCACCACAGTGGCATGAGGTTTTCAGTACCACCGAATGTTGGTGCCATGGATTCAATCATTGGAATCATGGTGGCCACAAACGGGATATTATCAACCAGTGCAGAGGCAATCGCCGAAACCCAGATAATAGCAATTGCAGTTACCGTTATATCTCCGCCGGTCATACCAACTACCCAGTCGGCCAGCATTTTCAGCAGGCCAGCATGCTCAATTCCACTCACTACTATGAACAGGCCAACAAAGAAAAATATAGTCACCCATTCAACCTCTCCAAACGTATGATGCACATCATCAGTCTGTTGTTCGGCATCTCTGCCCAGGTTACTCAGCAACAGCAGCAACCCAGCCCCAAGCATTGCGATGGTGGCTGGTTCAAGCTTCAGCGGGTGAGCAAATATAAAACCTATAACCACTAGTGAGAGAACTGCCATGGACTGTTTCAGCAGCAGGACATCGGTTATTGCTTCCCGCTCCCGAAAGTTCATGATGCGTTGGCGGGCATCATCGGTAGCTTCCAGCCCCTTTCCCCAGATAAAATAGATAATAATCAGGGTGACTAACATGATTAACGGGGTTATAGGCGCTAAATTGTAAAGAAAGTCGTTAAAGCTCAGACCAACAGCAGAACCTATCATAATGTTTGGTGGGTCACCGATTAATGTTGCCGTTCCACCAATATTGGAAGCAAAAATTTCGGCGAACAGATAGGGGTAGGGGTTAACTTTGAGTTCTTCTGTAATCAACAGGGTAACGGGTGCAATAAGCAGCACCGTGGTCACATTATCCAGAATTGCCGAAAACACTGCAGTCACAAGAGACAGCATCAGCAGGATTCCCCAGGGTTTGGCATCAACCTTTTTAGCAGACCAGATGGCCACAAACTGGAATACTCCGCAACGTCGGGTGATGGCTACAATCACCATCATGCCTGTTAACAGCCCTAGTGTATTGAAATCCACCCCTGCTATTGCCTGCTGCTGATTCAGAACGCCCACTGAAATCATCAATCCCGCACCTATCCCTGCGACAATGGCACGATTAATTTTTTCCGTAATAATAACAACATAGGTCACGATGAAAAGAATGCAGGAAACCCAGAAAGGATCCATACCAAAGATGACGTGTGAAACTACTTCAGACTCTCCATGCATTTTCAGTCCAGCCCTGAGTTATCTGGAATAGATTTATTTTTAATCACCTTGCAGTTTTCTGTGATAGATTGTTTTTTTCCGGTAGCCCCCTGAAACTCACTGCTCTCACCGGAAAATATATTCATGACCAGCTTATCCAGTATATCCCAGGCTGAAACCATGCCCACCAGCTTCTTTTTCTTTCCCTTCACCACTATCACCGGCAGACTGCTACCCGGATTCTGTTCTAATAGTTCCAGTACTTCGGGAAAAGATGTGGAGGGTTTACAAAATAGCAGATGTTTCTTTTTCTCAAGAAATTCTGTAACTGGCTTATTACCAATTTTGCCTAGTCTTTCATACAGCACTTCAACCTCATCCGGCATGAAATTTAGTTCTTTCAGGCCGAAGTTTATCTGAGCCGCTTTTGGTAGTAACAGAGTAATCATTCGTCGGATTCCAAACAGACCAATAAACTGTCCGTCATCATCAACCACGGGAAGATTACGAATCTGATGCGTGTGCATTATCTTAAGGGCATCACATACCCTGTCTGCCGGACTGAGTTTTATCAGACGAAAACTCATTATGTTTTTAGCTGTCATTAGTAGGCTCCTTTGTGACGGATAATAACTATCCAACAGGAAAGTTAATGCTTGTGAGTCTCACAATTTAAATCATCAAACCTCTACCATGAAATAGATACTCGCAGAAAGAATTGCTGCTAAAGGTACTGTTTTAATCGCATGCTGCGATAATCTTAAAAGTCACTATTGATAATCTTTGGTGACATTCGGAACGCGGTACCCTCAAATTTTTTGCATGATGATTAATAATATAAACGGCATGCTCAAAAATTAAATTTCCAGCAATAATTTGCCTCTACAATCCTATTTCATTTGTTTTAATTTTCTCAGGCCTTTTTTACGTTGGGCGCAAATTATATCTATTTCTTTCTGCAAATTATCTCTTTTACCTTTGTCTTTTTCATTGTCCAGTTTATTACGCTGTTTTTTACACTTAGTTTTCAGTTTATGAAGAACTTCTTTTAGATACTTCCTTTTATTGCGTTGCTTTTTTTTACTTTCATCAAAAAAATCGCCAATAGCATTTAATAATTTATTGGTAGTCATAATTTCCTCTTACTGAGTTTTGTTATTCATTTTTTGTATTTGTGTGATTTCATTAGCCTCTTCCTCATCGAGCAGGACGCTACGCTCAGCAGCTTGTTGTTCATAACTGCCTTTCGCAAACAGCACTTCTCCCATTTGCACAAGATCTTTTGCCACATCATAGGCATATGACGTATCGTTCATCAGTGAGGTTGCCATCTGTGCCGTGATCGACCCTTCTCGAATTAAACGCTCAATCGTTTCATTAACTTCCAGTTCATGCTCTTTCATTTTAAGTTTAACCAGATCCATGGACAGGATATCTTCTAGCTCTTCCTGATCCGCCCTGGCTTCCTCCAGTCTGCGTAATACCCAGCCCAGTCCAAACCGTAGTTTATTGTATTCTTTGCGGATAAACTGGTTGTCTGAAGCAATATACAGTACCAGATTATTATGCATATGTTTGGTATCCTTGATGGCTTCAACGATGTCCTGACCGGCTGCTCTTAACAGGAATAGTTCATCGGACTGCTCAGCTGTCATGGTTGAGTTAGCCTTGCTGATGAACTCGATTATTTCACTGTAGAGTCCCTTTACATTATTGTCATATTCACTTTCCATATCGATAGTTAAAGGTTTTCCGGGTTCACTCACCACCTCTTTCAGGTTACGTTCAGACACTATATCGTGACGATGCAGGCTCAGTCCATGCGCAATAATGGCGAAGGCATTGTCATATAGATGGATGGTCTCCTTACGTACTGATTCTAAAGCTGTATCAGCAAGTTCAATAGCGGATTCATGTAGATATTTGGGTTCTGCCCTTGAAATTACTTTTTCAGGCATGACACGATTCAAAAATGTTACTAGATGTTGAATGAAAGGCATCATCGCGACGATACCAATGGTATTAAAAATGGTGTGAAAAACAGCTAGTTTTAGCGTGTAATCATCAGCCGCGATACCAACCGTGCTACTGACAATATCGACCAGGTCGCCAATCTGGTAGATAAAGGCGATGGCGATGATACCGGTTACCATATTAAATATAAGATGTGCCCCGGCAAGACGTTTACCCTGAACATTGGAACTCATCGAACCCAGTATTGCCGTAATAGTGGTACCTACATTTGCCCCGATGGCCAGCGCTAGTGCGTTATCATAGGTAATTTGATGAGCAGAAAGTGCCGTTATAATAATCACCAGTGTTGCATGACTGGATTGCATGATGACTGTAGCAGCTATACCCAGTCCTGCGAACAGGAATAATCCTGCATAACCACTGACTGCAAACTGCGCAAGGTCGATGGTGTCTTTAAATGCTTCGAATCCTTCCTTCATATAATGGATTCCCAAAAACAAAAAACCTAGCCCTGCAAGGATGTAACCGATGCCCTTTAAGTGTTTGGATTTTTGAAATACCAGTAGAATGCCAAATACCAGCATGGGCATAGCGTAAGCTGATATTTTTACCTTCATACCAAGACCGGCTATCAGCCAGGCACCGGTTGTAGTGCCGAGGTTTGCACCAAAGATTATACCGATACCGGCAGCCAGGTTGATTAGACCTGCACTCAGGAAAGAGATGGTAATGACAGAAACCAGAGAGCTAGATTGCATAAGACTGGTTGAGACAACTCCAAAACCAAGGCTCTTCCATTTACTGCTAGTTGTTTTTTGCAGTATTTTTTCTAATATACCGCCAGTAAATGCTTTAAAACCTTCTTCCAGAAACAGCATTCCAAAAAGAAAGATTGCGACTCCAGCAGCAATTTCTTTAAAATTGGGGCTAAGCCAGAACCCGTATGCCATGACTGTCAAAATAGTCGGCAGTATTATTTTTTTTAACATGTTCAGTGTTTCTCACAGTAAAGGTGTTCAATAAAAGGTGTAGATATATCATTTCTCCGTCAACGGGTTGATTTCTCTTTATTTTTAATTAAACAGAAATAAACCTTTAATTGAAACGGGTTATAGCTTTGGTGATCAATTTCAGATTGTCTGGAATCTAGCTTTCATTTCAGTTGTTTTGCTATGTGATTCAGGCAGAGTTTAGTTTTTTGATTGTTGGAAATATATTAATTTTCGCCCATTGCCATTGATAAATATGCATACAACGATAAATCAACTTTGATCAATAAATTATCAACAAATTTAGATTAAGTTTTAGACCGCACAACTCATTAAAAAGCAGGATGCAAATATATATCTTTATGACGTCAATGATAGCACTCGTAAATAAGTGTGAACAATGTAAATATAAATATTTACCATAAAATTTGTCAGGAATATTCAATACCATCACTATTCCGGTGTAGCGTATTAATCTATGTTAAAAAGACTGGGTATTCTCTAAGTTAAATCCTGATTTTAATAAAATTCTGACCTAATGCAGAATTTTACAGTTTAATCTTTCACAGTGCAGAATTGGAATGAAAAATGAAACCTGGAGGAGTGAATTACAGGGAATAAATTTTCATCAATCCAACGATCTACACGATTATCTTGCTTACAATAAGGCTTAAGTAGGGTGACGGTCAGTTCCCCATCTGAATACCTTCCTGTTACGGGAAATCACTGAGTAATGCAGTTTAGACAGCTTCAAAAATTAATTTATTTATGCTTTTACGATTGCCCTTAGGTAAGTGATAGAAGTGCTGCTACCAGTAATTCAGGATCGTAAAGGGGAACACTGGACTTACTGACCAGTTTGGTATCGATGAGCTGGATACCCAACTCTTTTAGTAAATCAGCCGATACATGATTTAACTGACTCTTAAACCGGCTATCCAGCAGAATGAAGTTAATCAATCGCTCTGCACCGGTTTTTGATCCTGCATCCGCTCGTAGATACTGTAGCAAAGTCTTAATTGATGAATCCATCGTCATGCCAATCTGTTCTGGATCCTGACCAAGGTTAGGGATGTATACCTTGGGGCAGTCATTGCTGGCAATCGCTTTGCCAACACCATCGGGTAATAAATTGGCTATCAGGCTGGTATAGAAGCTACCTGGTGGATAGCAGATTAATTCGGCATTAGTGATCAGTTTGCGATTCTTCTTTCGAAGCTTAGCCTGTGCTGGCATTAATCGATCTGGATCAGCTGATAGAAATATTTTATTAATCTGGGATGCTAGCGGTTTTTTTTCTTTACCGGTCAGCCGATGCTGTCCAATTATCCGGCTGCCATCTGCAAGATCAGCACCCAGTGACAGGTTATCATTAACGGTAGCCCTAACGGTTCCACGTACCCCGACCAGTTTGGAAAAAAGGAAAATTATTGGGTCAAGATGCTGGTGATTATTAAGGTAGCCACCAGTAAGAATAAGATTTCCAATGCTGGCACCGCGTAAATTAAACGAGGGGGGCATTGCTTCGATGAAGTAACCCAGTTGGGTACGAATGAGTCGTCGCATCGGGTTAGGTACAGCTCGCACAAGTTCATCTTTACCTGAGCACATTGCTTCCAGTATTAACAATAGTTCAGAATTTTTTGAGTTTTTATTAAGTCGGTGTGTGAACAGTTGGTAGACTTCTGGGTGCCCGGTAATAGTTTCATCTGCCAGCGCCATCAGGCGACTGCGCAGGTCACCTATGGACGGCATCTGAAATGTTTTACGCAGCTCAGCAGAGCTTCCACCAGAATCGAATGGAGTAACCATGTGAACGGAATTATGTGTATATAACTTGAGAACCTGGCTAAATTGATTGAGTGCAGAACCGCCACTGAAGAACAGCATATGTGGACCGAGTTCTGGAGATTTCCTGTATCGTCCTGCACGTAGCAGGTCGGGCATCTGTACAGCGCGGGTTACGTGGATGCTATTCATATCTGCTAATAATAGGAAACCTTATTACCTTTACAAGCTGTTATTCGATATTAGCCATAAAATGTTGTAGAAATACTAAGCGTAATTGACTTATATCAGAATAGTCATTGAGAAGTGATTAAGGGTTATGACTGAAAGACATTACGTATTACCAATATACTACGCTGAAATGAATATAATTGATGTCTTTTTAAAGTTATGTGTTATAGATATATTTTCAGGCCAAGTCTCTGGAGGTACTTTTGCTTAACCTTGAACCTAGTATACGAAATGCTGTGCGTGCCCTGATCATCCGTGACAGCAGGGTTTTGTTAATCCGCAAGGAATACGAAGATGGTAGCGAGCTGTTCGCGTTACCGGGTGGAGGGCAGGATACGGGGGAAACTCTCGCGTCAGCCCTTATCAGGGAATGCAAAGAAGAGGTCGCTGCTGATATCAGCAATATCTCATTGTTACATGTGGTCGACTGGTTTAAAGCACGCGATACAATTCCCCCCTCAACGCGTCAGCATGTGGAGTTTTTATTTGCATGTGATGTAGATGATTCGTATATAGCGCAGAATGGGTACCACCCGGACAAACATCAGGTCGAAGTGATCTGGGTCAATCGGGATGCACTCGATAATATACCCTGCCACCCAAATTCCATGCTAGCCTTGTTGTCGGGAATTCAACATAAAAAACCAGCGATTTATCTGGAAACAATTATTTAACCATGCAGATACCAAAGAGTATACGTGAGAATTTACGCTTTCTGATTATTGAGGTGGGTTCGCAGGTCGCTAACCTGCAGACCTATTTTGATACTCACTCAGTAACGGTTGCAAAGCGAATACTCGACCGTAGTGGTTATACTAATAATCTTAAAACACGTATTCATAGTAGTTGTCTGAGCAGGATTGAACGGGATAAAAATGTTCGGAATGCCGCCAGTTTATTGCGCTCAACTGAAAGCGTAGCAACTGATCTGGTACGCATTGCAGAATTGTGCCGTGACTGCATTCAACAGGTTGGTTATATCAGTAATACAAATCACCTGCCATCAAAACTGTATGTGTCTCTGCTGGGTCGAATCAGTAAAGGTATCCGTATCATCGATTTGGCTATTATAAACAGTGACACGCGACTCGCGTTAAAGATTGGCCGTATAGAGAATAAGCTGGACTGCGCTTACAGAAAGCTACTGAAAAAATACATTCGTGACCTGAAACAGCAGAAAAAAAAGAATACCGAAGATTTGGTCGCGGCTCTGTTTGTTGCGCACTCACTGGAGCAAATGGGTGATGTTTTGCTGAATATCAGTGAGTCAATTATTTCAGCCAACCTGGGGCAACCTTTTAGTACCGACCGCTATCATTCTTTACAGGCTTCCGTTGAACTATTGAACGGTGTTGATAATGACTCCGATCTGGTGCTGGAAACAGTCGCTCAGACCAAATCGGGTAGTGGTATTTCCGGAGTCAGTACGACCGATCAGGAAGGGGTTGAACAGCTGGCTATTTTCAAGGATGGTCAGAAACGAAAGGTGAAGGAAGAACGTCAGGGTGTAGAAAGCTGGCACGAGATTTTTCCCGGTCTGGCCCCTAAGATTCTGTCTTATCACAAGCAGGGTCAGTCTGCGTCATTACTTATCGAACACCTTGCTGGATTGACCTTTGAAAAAATTCTATTGCACGAGCCGCCAAAGTTGTTAGATCAAACCTTGAAGCAACTGCAAAAAACCCTTAAACAGGTCTGGAATGGGACGCGTACAAAAAAAGCAGTGTCGGCAGATTACATGGGGCAACTGCAAAAGAGACTGGCTGATGTTTATGAACTACATCCTGAATTTGTGCAGAGTGATATGCTGATATGTGGTGCTACCGTTCAATCATTTGATACCCTGTTGAGCAGGGCGCAGAGTTATGAGAAAAAACTCAGGGCTCCTTTCGCTGTTTATATCCATGGGGATTTTAACGTGGACAATATTATTTACGATCCGTTGGAGAAAAAAATAAATTTCATCGATTTACATCGTTCCAGCTATATGGATTATGTGCAGGATATTTCGGTATTTATGGTTTCTAATTATCGATTGCGAGTGGTAGATCCTGTTATTCGCAGGCGTATTCGTGAACTGGCCTGTAGTTTTTATAGCTTTTCGGCTGCTTATGCGAAGAGCAAGGGAGATAATAATTTTGATCTCCGGCTGGCACTAGGGCTGGCACGCTCATTTGCTACTTCGACTCGTTTTGTAGTCGATAAAACATTGGCTCGAGCCATGTGGTTACGCGCTCGTTACCTGCTAGAGAGTGTGCTGTTAACTGATCCAAAACAAATGCATAAATATCGCATACCCATTAAGGAGTTGTTCGTTGGCTAATTTAAAAATAGGTGTTATAGGTATCCCCGGAAAGTGGTCTACCGAAGTTCTGGCAGATGCCGTTGAGAAAAAAACGGGTTTCAGACTGGTCATCGATATGGCAGATGTCAGTCTCGATCTTGAAAATAATACGCTGGTTGCGGGTGGCAACAACCTGTGCGAACTTGACGGTTTAATGGTCAAAAAGATAAGTGCGGTTTACTCCCCGACGACGCTGGACAGGCTGGAATTGCTGCGTGTCGCTGAACAGGCAGGTGTTCGCGTATTTAGTCCGGCATTAAGCATGTTAAGGCTCATAGATCGACTCAGTTGCACGGTAACGCTACGTAATGCAGGCATACCTATGCCGGATACGCGGGTTACCGAAGATATTGCAGTAGCAATGCAAACCGTCAGAGATTTTGGCAGTGCAGTATTTAAACCTTTGTATTCGACCAAAGCTCGTGGTATGACTATCATCAATGCTGAACAGGATCCTGATGAACTGGAACGCAGTATTCGCGATTTTAGTGCGAACAATCAAATGATGTATATTCAGCGAAAAATCAACTTGCCAGGCAGAGATCTGGGTATGGTATTTCTGGCTGGAAACTATCTTGGTACCTATGCTCGCGTTCCTCAGGGTGAAGCCTGGAATACCACCATTCATAGCGGTGGTCGTTATGCCCCACATACACCATCGGATGATGTTATAGAGCTTGCACACCGCGCTCAGGCTCCATTCAATATGGATTTTACTACTGTCGATGTTGCCGAGACCGATTCCGGCCCGATTGTTTTTGAAGTATCAGCGTTTGGTGGGTTTCAGGGTACCAAAGACGGTATTGGTATTGATGCAGCAGCACTGTATGTGGATCATGCCCTGAAGGAACTTGCCTAATGGGTTGGCCTAATGGATAGACAATAATGGGTCGACGCATCGCCGCCATTATCCGGCATGGAGATTATCATCAGATAGCGGGCGCACCTAGTGCACATCAGCCTTTTCCATTAAATACCGATGGCAAAAAACATGCAGTTGAAGCGGCTGCGATTATCGATAAAATACAGCAGCAATATGGGTGGGCTGTGGCCGCTGAGATTGACTGTTCACAAATGCTCAGAGCCTGGCAGACGGCTGATATCATAGCGGAAAACCTTGCCTCACAGCATGATCTGCAGAGTTTCGATGAACTGGCAGAACGTGGTGTTGGATGTGCAGCTAACCTGACTGCCGGGCAGATAGTGAAAATCATCCATGATGATCCACGCTACCCGGAGCTTCCACAAAACTGGAAGTCGAATAGCGAGTATAGATTACCTTTGCAAGGTGCCGAGTCACTACTTGAAGCCGGAAAGCGTGTTGCTGAACACCTAAACAGGCGTCTATCCGAAATACCTGACGATGGAGTAGATAGACTTAAACTGTTCGTCGGACATGGTGCTGCTTTTCGACATGCAGCCTTTCATCTTGGGCTGATGGAATATGATGATATCGCACGCCTGAGTATGTTTCATGGACGCCCCGTGTTTGTGGAATTACTGCAGGATGGTCGTTGGTCTCATATTACTGGCGATTGGAAAGTAAGGGCAATAAATTCCGAGTTCAGAGATTAGGTAATGGGCAAAAAATTTAAAACTACTATTTTCCCCTGTTATCAGGGAGAAGAGTGGACGGGTACACAATTACCCACGGTAAGTGAGGACTGGCTAGTTGGAAAGAAACGATCTTTGAGTAAAGATCGTTATCATAGGGAAGCATACTCTAAAGAGTTCAAAAAAGTTATTGGAGAGGAAGCCTGGAAATGGCCCCGGCGACCTCTATACTTCATATCCGATATGCACGGAGACGCCGATGCATTTATTGCTTCACTGGTAGCATCTGGAGCGATTAAAAAAACAGGTCCTAAGGATAAAGATCTTAAGGTGACCGATGCCTGTCTGAAAGGTAAAATTCTTATTGGCGGTGATTGTTTCGATAAGGGACCAAGTACGCTACGTCTATTAAGGGTAATTAAAATACTACTGCATAAACATGCTGACGTACTGATTCTTGCCGGTAATCACGATATCCGCATGATGCTAGGTATCAGCAGTATCGACATGGAAGACGATCCCCGAACCGATCATTTTTTTATTCGCATGGGCAGGAAGATGGTGCCATTTCTGAAAGAAATCAGTATGGAGTATTTACAGGGTAAAGATGCGTTACGGGATGTACCTTCTGCTCGTGAATGTCGACGAATACTTTATCCACTAAAAAGCTGGTTTCGGGATTTTCCACTGCAGGCCGTATGGAATATGCCCGATGCAACTATTGCTAAGGAGGTGGAAAAACTACGAGATAAAATACACCAGTTTGATGAAGACTGTAAGAAGGCAGATTTATCGATACGCATGGTGTATGCAGCAGCTAAAAAATGGGATGAATTATTTCTGCGACCAAAAGGTGAGTTCGCATGGTTCTACCAGCATATGAGTCTGTGCTATCGTAAAGGATCCTTGTTGTTTTTACATGCAGGCATCGATGATCGAATTGCTGGAATACTCAATCATTCCGACTGGAAGCATTTGAATAAAAAATTTCGACAGTTGATGCTCGGTAATCCCTTTGAGTTCTACTATGGCCCGTTTGCTAATATCATGCGAACCAAATACCGTGATGTCGATATGCCTCTGACCCGTGCTGGCGTAAAAAAAATTCATCAGCAGGGTATTCGCGTTGTCGTTCACGGACATCGTAACCTGCTGAATGGTCAAAGGCTCATGTTGCGCAAGGGGTTGCTTAATGTTGAGTGTGATACTACGCTGGATAGAAATTCACGCAAAAAAGAAGGGCTCAAAGGCGTGGGGGCAGCGGTAACGGTTATTCATCCAGATGGTTATATATTAGGTATCAGCAACGATTATCCTTTCATTAAGTTATTCGATCCGAAAAACATTGTGCGTCGGACAAGAGGGGTAAAGCTGAGCAATTCATAGCCTGATCTTTGCAAACAGTAGCGCGTGATCCGAGGCAAATGCAGGATCTTCAAAGCAGGGCCGAAACGGACGTCTGGATTCTGTTGTATTGAGTCCGTCAGATGCAAAGGTAAACTGTTCTAGCCCACAGAAAATGTAATCTACATTGATAGCTGGGGTCTTGCTATCGTGCAGAGACCATTTGCTTCCAATCCGATTGTGGAAAACACTATCGGGATTCGCATCTTCAATACGTTTGTCAGGTATAACGTCGATAAAACCCGCCTGGCGAATCATCCTTATCTCTTCAGAATCAGGGGTTGTATTAAAATCGCCACCGATAATCCAGATATCTCGCCGGGATGGTTCAATACCTGCTGGTATTCGGTAACGAGTCGTTTCCTGATAAGCCGAAACAATATTGTCAAGAATCAACTCGACCTGGCGTAGCCTGGATGCACCAGCACGTCTGTTAAGGCGTACGTTGCCCTCGCGCTCACCACTCAGTGTATTCAGGTGTATATTCAGATAATTGAGGTAGCGGCTCTCGCCATCTGATTCCAGTTTGGCACGACCCATAATCACCAGTCGTGGCTCGGTATCACGTTGACCGAGATACAGTCCTGTAGTAATACTGATGGGTTCAAAACAGGAATGGCAATCTGCTTCAGCAATGTCTGCATCTGTAGCCATGTTTTTTGAATCAGCCAGGGGTACCCATAGTTTTCTGCTACTGATACCTTTACGCACGCAGATTCCATAACCTTGCTGTATATCGACATGGGCAGGTATACAGTTGGTGACTGAACCTCCCTCCACATAACGATTCCACTTACCAGGGTGTGGATTGTTGTGCGACGTCACGGCGGGGAAAAAGAAACACTCATAGCCCGAAAAAATTTCACCCAGTATGGTGCTGCCACTCTGCCAACGATGCGGAGCCATGTTAGATAAATCATCAAAACCGATACATTCCTGTAACAGAATAATATCGGGTCGATTTTGATCAGGTTGATTCTGGTCAGGGGATACCAGCCAGTTACCTATGCTATTTTCCCATACTTTTCGAAAGGCTGCCGTGTATCGTCCTGCTGCAGACCCGGGTTCCGGATCAAGTTGTTCAAACAGCTTTGCTCCTGCCATATTCCAGCTCATCACACTGATGTCCATTAAACCTCCTGAATCTATTTGAAAAGAACTCCTGTCGCTTCAAATAATGTGTGCGTCAGCAGGCGTCTTAAAAGAAATAATGCTATTATGCCGACACAATAAAAATAGTTACAGTGCGCAATATATTTAAGTCGCATTGAGTTGTAAAATATTTGCGACGAAGAGGTCTATTATGGGAGCAGGCGTAATTCCACTGTCGGTTAAGAATGGACAGGTTCAATTTCTTTTTCAGCATACGTTTAGTGGTAGAAAAGCTGGTTATTTTATCGATTTTGGTGGTGGTCTGGGTAAAAATGAAGGCTACCGTGAGACTGCAATACGTGAATTTGTCGAAGAGACAGAAACGATGTATCTAACCGATGAATTACAACTTGCATGCCTTTCTGATGAACTCGTAACAAGGCAAATCATCGATGTTGAAAAAATGTTTGAGCGAACTTTGTCAGAACATCCTCACTGGTGGTGCCAAAGAAAACCTGGAAAATCGGTTCCACCCAAAGACTGGCGAACTTACTTTATAGAATTTCCGTTTCGTGACATTTCGCTGATGAATCATGAGTGGAAATCCAGCACCACCGGTCGTTTCAAGAAACGCCGTGAGCTTGTCTGGGTTTCTGCTGATGACTTGTTGGATATTTATGCCAGCACTCCTGACAAACTGTGGAAACGAGTACGTCAACTGGAAAATGCTGCGACATTAATCCGCGAGATTAAAATTACTCTGAGACATATTTAGTTAAAACAATTTAATAAAATTATTGAGAATTTAGAGATATAAAATGACTGATAATATCAATTTAGAAACACTGATACACACACTTACTGGAAATGAGAAGTTACTGGATGAAAATCTGGATCTTCATCTAGCAGGGTACACCATGCGTATTCGCTCTAATCATAAGCCTGTACTGGAGAAACTTGCAGCTTATTTTTCACACGTTGAACCGGGTAGTGCAGAACCGGATATAGAAATTCATGCTATTCAAAGTGACGTTATAACCGATTCCGCACTGGAGTTTACCGACTGGGCACGTGAGCCTGGTAAGACCGGTCGAAAAGATGCTTATTTTGATATCCCGAATGCACGTGTTGTGCATAAAGTTCGTACTGGTATGCTGTTTCTGCAAAGTGCATCTACACGAATCGCAGCGGGACCATGTCTGCAAAATGATAATCAGGTCATTAATTTTATCAATTCACAGTATATGGACTGGCTACAGCATAACGGCTGGCTGATATGCCATGCTTCAGGAATGGAAGTTAATGGGCATGCTATAGGAATGGCAGGATTATCGGGTGGTGGTAAATCCACCCTGATGCTCAACCTGATGGAGGATAACTCGGTAAATTATGTTACCAACGACAGACTTTTTATTCGCACAGACGACAGCGGTGTTACTGCTCGTGGAATACCTAAATTACCGCGTATAAATCCAGGTACTATTGTGTTTAACGAAAGGTTACATGGTTTAATTTCGCAACAACGGCGTGATGAATTATTACAGCTGCCTAAACAGGAACTCTGGCACCTGGAGGAAAAATATGATGTCCATATCGAACAGGTTTACGGACCGGGAAGAGTAACTACTGAAGCTGAACTGGAAGCCTTTGTCATTCTCAACTGGCAGCACGATACGACAGAGAAAACGGCTGTAATAGCCGTTGACATTAACCAGCGCCGTGAACTGTTAGCGGCTCTGATGAAATCACCTGGACCATTCTATCAACATACCGATGGTAGTTTTCACAGCGATACAGCGGAGTTTGATGAGCAATCCTACCTTGATGCATTGCAAGGAGTGACCATCTATGAGGTAACGGGGAAGGTTGATTTTGATATTGCAGGAGAACGGCTTTCTGAGATACTCGATCTCGAATAAACTGCTGGGATTGTCTGATTAATTACAGGAGACAGAATTATGCTTCGCGAATTATTGATACTTCGCCATGGAAAATCTGACTGGAGTGGCGACGAAGACGATTTTAACCGGCCGCTGGAAGACAGGGGTAAAAGAGCGGCGCAGCGTATGGGAGTATGGCTAGCAACTCATGACATGATCCCTGATACCATTATCAGCTCGCCGGCAGAACGTGCGCTGACAACGGCAGAAAAATGCTGCAAAGCGATGGGGCAGGGTTCAGGAGATATCGTGCCGGAGCAAAAAATCTATCTTGCCGATAGTGATGATTTGTATGATGTTCTGCAACAGATACCGGCTTCTGCCAGTCGAGTCATGCTGGTCGGCCATAATCCCGGATTAGAGGATTTACTGGTTAGTCTTACCAATGGTGATGCAAAACCTGAAGACGATGGAAAGTTACTGCCAACGGCAACTTTAGCGCTGCTGGAATTAGATGCGAACTGGTCGGCTATAAAGCGGGACAGTGCAAGGCTGGTAAAAATAATTCGTCCACGCACACTACCCAAAAAATTTCCGTGGCCATTGTTTGATGCAAAGGAGAGTCGTGATCGACCTGCTTACTATTACAACCAGTCATCCGTTATTCCTTATCGTTTACGTGATGGTGTGTGTGAGGTTATGATTGTTCGATCCAGCAAGAAAAAGCATTGGGTAGTCCCAAAAGGGATACATGAACCGGGGTTGACATCACAGCAATCAGCAGCCAAAGAAGCATTTGAAGAAGGTGGTGTCGAAGGTTCGGTAGAAGCGAAATTATTAGGGAGTTATTGTTATCAAAAATGGGGTGCTGAATGTACGGTTAAGGTGTATGCGATGGAGGTAAGTAGTGTCGTCGCTGAAAGCGAGTGGGAAGAAAGGCACAGAACGCGGCAATGGGTTACACCGAAACAGGCTGCCAGCCTGGTCAGACAGTCGGAACTTGAACCAATGATTTTAGCACTTGAACAGCGACAGTCATCTTCAACTTAGAAAAATCAGGAAAAAATATGAGACGCGATAAAAATACTTTCAGGCATGATTCACTTCAAGATACAAAATCTATAAGTAAGGTTATGGACTCAATTACTGAAGGGCTTGCAAAAGGTAAACTGGTGTTTAGCGATGAAGACGATAAAATTGTACTAAGCCCTGACGGATTGCTTGAACTTAAGGTTACGGCTAGTCAGGAAGATAATCGTCAAAAAGTTAATGTACGAATTAGCTGGCAGGTTGAAAGTAAAACGAAAAATAACAAGAAAAATTTAACAATTTCATCCTGATATTCTAGCCCGATTATTTCTTAAACTGCCGTGATGATTGCGCCGAATTTGGTTTCACAGGAATTTGCTCCTGCAATTCCTGCATATACACCATCCGCTGTAAAACAGGGAGTTATCCGATTGAGTGCCGGACTTATTGATCCAGTCGATTGAAGATAATTTCCTGTGGACTAAATCACCCGGAGAGATCTTGGGTGTAAACCCCGTAGGGGTGAACCAACATGGATGTGGTGAACAATCAAAGAACAGGCAAGGGCGTGAGAATGTTTATGAAATGATCGGGCTAACTGACTTTCGGTTCAGTCGGGGCATTGAGATATTTCAGTGCCCCGGCTTTATGTCGAAAATAAATCAGCCAACAGATTACTTTTTATTTTTCTTTGACTTCTTATTTTTACCTTTCTTATTCTTCTTATCTTTTTTTGAATCTTTTTTTACTTTATCCTTTTTGGATGACTTCTTATCTTTCTTCTTTTTCTTTTTATCTTCGGTTTTATCTGCGTTAACAGGTTCTTTAGCCGCAGGAGTCGCATCCTCAATATCAGGTTTAGTAACGGCTGGAGCCGCTTTTTTAGGAGCGGCTTTTTTGGTTACTGCCTTTTTAGCGACAGCTTTTTTTACTGGAGCTTTTTTAACAACTTTAGCATCAAATAATGCCATACCAACCTTTTTAAAACGGCCAAGTAGATAACTGACCTGTCCAGCAGTAAGACCAGATTTTTTAGCAGCTATACTGTTACTATCCCCTTTGTTAAGTTCCAATAGTGCTTTGGCCCTTTTGCCCTGAATATCTGCATTACCAGCCAGTTGTTCGCATTGCTGAATTGACGCAGGGTTGAGTAACGAGTTTTCAGTCGTATCTGTCATCATATAAACTCCTCTTTTTTTATTTATATTAAAATTGATGAAAAAGGTTATTGGCCAGTGCTAATTATTTAGCAGTTTCTTTATTGGCAGTGCAGCGTAATCTACCACAAAAGATTTGTGGTTACCGAATGATTTTTGTGTATTTTAGTATAATTTAAGCGTATTACAATATATAAATGCTGTTTTGATAACAATGTTGCTGACTAACCTTAAGTTTAGAAAAAAGGGTAAAGCTACAGAGATAGCTGAAGATAATGAAGCAGGATTAACCCGGGATGTTCTAGCTTTTCTGCTCAACTACAGATCCAGTATGAATTTATAATTGTACCGGAGGTCGAATAGAAATTCGACCTCCATGAGGTTGAGCGAAGTTGTCTAGCCAGTGTCTACGATTTTGTTGATTTGCCTGGTTTTACGGCCTTCTTTGCAGAATGGGCAGCAGGTTTCACAGCACTACTCGATTTCCCTGCTTTTTCAGGCTTTAACTTACTTGCTGCCGTCTCTGATTCCCCGGTGACCGAATCAATAGAAACAGCTTTTGCGCCCATAGGTCCCTGAGGCCCCATCGGGCCTGCCGGTCCGGGTTCACCCTGAGGCCCAAATGGACCCTGTGGGCCAGGCTCGCCTTCAGGACCCCGTACTCCCTGTGGTCCTGAAGGGCCAATATCCCCATCATTCCCAGTAACACCTCTTGGTCCAATGGGTCCCTGAGGACCGACAGGTCCGCCAGGATCACCCTTTGGTCCCTGAAGCCCGGCCAAAGCTTTCTCACCTTGTGCACCAGTAGCTCCTTTCGGTCCAGCTACTCCATTGGCACCAGTAGTCCCTTTGGGGCCAGTCGGCCCTGCAACTCCCTGAGCGCCAGCAGATCCTTTCGGTCCTGGAGGTCCTGCTATGCCCTGGGGACCAGCAGCCCCTTTCGGACCTGTTGGTCCCTGAGAACCAGCCAATAATTCAATGCTGCTGATTTTCTCCTCCAAAGATTCTACCTTTGCTGCAAGTTGCTGCAGGGCTTCCCTGAGTTCATCAATCTCCTTGCCTTCAGATCTGGATTCAGCTTGTTTAGACTTTTTAGATGACATTTTTTATCCCCTCAATATGTGGTTTAACATTGTTATTCAAGCTAATAAATAGCTTTATCTCCTCAGCACATCTGAAGACAATTTATTAGCTGCACTCTAGACATTGATCCAGAGAGTGATTCGATCAATTGAAGCCTCTGTGTCATAGCTTTTTCGGCTTAAAACGACTTTTTCCAAAGCTTCATAAAGGCTTTAAACTCTGGCCACACCACTAGTGATTGTGCTTCTTCACAGGTTACTTCAATACGTTTACGTTGATGCTTCTCTGGCCATTTTTTAATCATGGGTCTATTTATGCGCATGGGATACAAGGTTAAATCTGTTTTTTTACCATGGCTCATAATTGATATACGAAATTTCTGTTTTTTATCAAGCAGCCCGATTAACCCTGCTTCTTCATAAGCTTCCTGTAGCGCGCTTTCACGTTTGGTTCTATGTGGCATCTGGTTACCTTTTGGCACTATCCACTGTTTGCTACTACGGCTGGTGATTAAAATGATTTTTATTTTTCCGGATTTCTTGAAATAGGGGAGAACACCATATTGTTTATGTTGCTTACTCATTCGTTTGCCTCTATGGCTTGAGGATTCACAGCCAAGGCTTTATTTTTATAAAGCTTATCCAGGGTCACTTCTCGTCCAAACCAGTCAGCCGGTTGAAAATTATCGGCCTCTTCAATGGATGAAAACTCAATTTCAACCAGCATTAACGGTTTGAGCTCTCCCATAAAAATATCGAGCTCAAATGTTTGCGTGCCTAATTGACCTGTCCAACGGTGTTTTTCTATCCGTCTGAACTGAGTCTCCGGCCAAAGAGTTTCAAACTGTTGCTGGTCAACTGAAATTTCATGTTCGTTTCGAACCATGCCACAACCAGACTTTACGGTGATAAAGAAGTGCTGCTCTTTTTGCCTTAGTCGAACCTCAACCGAATCGTTTGTGTGTGTAATATATCCCTGATGAATGTATTTTTTGTGTGCTTGACTCAAGTCAGGCAGAGTTTTTACCAGGAACTTACGTTCAATTTCGATGTGTTCGGGGGGAATTATCATTAACGGAATTATAGTTTTGACTGCAGTTCTAACCACAGTGAATTGTAAGCTTTGGCTGCAGGTCTGCTGTGGGCAAAGGTCATTACCGGCGCGCGATGAATACCCATTTTTTCAACATCGGTAGAAAAAGGTACACTAGCATCCAGAAAAGATTTCTTATAGCGGCTACGTAACTGACTCATGGTGTCTAAATGCAGTTTTTTCTGACGTTGAACCATGGAAAAAAACGGGATCAGTTTTTTACTGCCGAGTTTGTGCTGTTTGAAAAACTCGATCAATTGTTCAAAGGTGCGTACGGTTAATGTGGATGGGATTACTGGTACGACAATGTGATCTGCCGCCTTGAAGATGCTTTCAGATAGTGAAGAAATATTAGGGGGGCAATCGAGTAAAATAACATCGTAATCGTTATTAACGGACTTGAGTGCTTTTTTAAGTCTCGAACGGCTATTTTTCATGCGTGACAGGAAGATATCGAAATCGCGATAAGTCATATTGGCTGGCAGAATGTCGAGGTTATCGAAATCACTTCCTTTAATTGCCTGAGTAAACCGTTTGACGTCGTTAAAAAAAGTTTCATTTTTGAGTTTTTTGGATGGTTTGACTCGAAAATAAAAACCCGAAGCGCCTTGAGGATCAAGGTCGCAAAGTAAAGTTCGGTAACCTGATTGAGCCAATTCATAGGCAAGGTTTACTGAGGTTGCTGTTTTTCCTACGCCACCCTTATTACTGTAACACGCTATAATTTTCATCCTTCGGCCTCAAATTTTAAATAATTTCTGGAATTGTTGTTGTGTTGTCAGGCTGTCAAAAATTTTAAAATTTGAAATAACCTTGGCACGTTCTCCGAGCTGCTTTTGATATAACATGGCAATTAATGCACCGACACTTTTTGCTACCGTCATATCCTGTTTGCGGCCTTTGGAAGCATGGGCCAATATAAATGACTGTAGAGACTCCTGTTGAACTGAGTAATCATTAAATAAGCCTAAATTATCCTGTAACAGTTTTAGTGCCTTGATTAATCCTTTTATCATTTTGGCTGGGAACATGGGGCTGAAAAATTCCATTAAATAACGTAATTTTTTACAATGAATGCGAAGTTCATGCACCTCTGTGTCGGGGGTATCCGGGTTTATCGCCCGTGCGATTTTACAAACCTTGCGGTATCGCTTCCAGATCAATTCACGGGCATACAGGAAGGCGGAATGATCGGCATTTGCGCCAGCCTGTAATTCTGTAGATCCACTAAAAAGAGTATGCAGGCTATTAATTGATTGGTTATAGGCTGAACTTTTTAAGTGTTTAGATATTATTTTTAACTGTTCATTACGCTCAATTTCAAATAAGTTGAACATAATGGTCAAGCCATCGTGTAGAGACGCTGGTAACAATTCAAAATAATTTTTTCGATCCAGCAGGTAAACATCCAGATCTCTCAATCGACCCGTTGGGGACATCAAATCTGAGAAAGTGCGTTTCAGCGTTAGCGTTTGTTCATCACTATAAATTCCTTTAAATAAACTGACGACCGATCTTACCTTACGTAAAGAAACACGATAGTCATGCAGGAATTCACTGTCTTCGTCGGCGATGATGCCAGGTTCGTTTAAACGGGCTACCTCAATGTGAATTTTAATAATGTCATTTGCAGCCTGAAATGCCAGTTCTTCTTTTGATATGGCGATGACTGGTTTGGGGTTATATGGTTGATATTGTTCAATTAACCGACCATACATACTGGACATGTCCTGCTCTACTATATATCCGAGCTGGTCAATTTTCTGTCTCATTGACTCAAATGCACTGTCGTAACCACGTAGTGCCTGTAACGTAGCCTGCGTCATCTGGGCATCTGCACCTTTGGCCTGGAAGGTTCTCAAATGCGCTCTTACGTGGGTTTTTCTTTCACTATCTACTGCATTCACCCGGGTGTCACTTAATGTGCCGTGACCTACTACAAGAATGCGGCGCAACGGAGATACAAAACTTAGTGCTTTTTTTACAGCCCCGTCATTCTGGTCGGCAATAAATCCACTTGCTTTGACGGCAGCCTGGGTCAATATTATTCCATCCGGTTGCAGTAGCATCAGCATGTTATCGGTAAACATCAATGCCTGTCCTGACTTGCGAATCGACTGGTCGAAACAGTCAAGCAACTGAAATGGGGTGGTGTCTTCCTCTCGATTATATTCAAGGTCAAGGTTACCCAGTTTTTCTCCCAGACTGTTGTCTGAAATGTTGCCTTTGAGGATAAAATTTATGTTGTCTAACTTGTTCATTTTTATTTAGCTTTTGCCTCATTTAAGTATTTCTTTACCAGTTCTTCAATGATCTTCTGGACGCTAGTATCATTCTCGATTGCAATAATTTTCAACGCCTTTAAGGTTTTATTGTCGAGCCGAAGTGAGGTGTTTTTTTTGCCGGATTTACCTGTCCCGGGAGGGTTACTTTGTTTTGGCATTTATTAGACGCTCATGAATGATGTTATGACGTCATTATGTCATGTCATCAGGAATGACTCAAGTACAAGTCTTATCCAATATGAAATGAGTTTAAACGGGAAGCCCTGGCCGAACAGAATTCTAACCATGTTACGGGTTCTGTATATTTAGACACCAAACTGCTATAGGGATTAATGATGCTGTGCAGTTTCAGGATAACTCAATGAGACTTATGAAATATTGCACCATTGCACGAATCCAATGATGGGTAGATTTGACCAGGTATTCTTTCTACCCTTATATTTAAAGTGTTGGCTGAGCTGTTTATTGTAACCTTTCCACCCGTACCTTTAGGACTGAGCGCTCATCAGCATCCAGTACAATAAGTCTGTAACCCTGTTCCTCGATTGAATCACCGATGGAGGGGATATGGCGCAGGCGACTGACGATCAATCCGCCGATGGTATGAGCCTCCTCCACTGGAAAATGTACATACAGGATATCGTTAACTTCGGAGATGGGCGTTCTGCCAATCATTATGTGACTATTTTCATTCTCGTGTTCGATAGAGGCGCGCTGTCTAGGGTTATATTCATCGAAGTCATATCCCACATCAATTTCACCTACCACCTCTTCGAAAACATCTTCCATGGTGAGAATCCCGACAGCAGAACCAAACTCATCCACCACCACCGCCATGTGATCTTCACGTGCCTGCAATTGAGGAAGAGCCTGATCAATCGTTTGTTTTGGTGAAAGAAACAGTACTGAGCTCATATAATCGGTAGCTGCGTTATCCAGAATATCTGGTTCCATTAGATTCCATGAATCCAGAGTCAGGATGCTTTTAATATTGGTAATATTACCTCGATAGACCGGCAACCGGTTGAAGCCATGTTTCATCACCAGGCGTACGGCCTCCTTCATAGGGCGGGTTTCATTCAAACCTACTACATCTGCCAGAGGAATCATCGCTTCTCCTACTGTAGTATCAGCAAAACGAATGATTCGGCGAATACGTTTGCGATCGATCGTTGAGGGGTTTGCGGCAGAATCGGAAACATCCAGCAGCACCCGTAACTCTTCACGGGTAATAAACATATTCTGAGGAACGGTTCCATCCCCTACCAGTCGGGTAATAAAGCGTGCTACCCGACTGAAGATAAAAATTACCGGGTAGAAAAGATAGGAGAAAAACCGCAGCGCATAGATAATTCGACTGGCGATGGTATCTGCTTTCTGCTGGAAGATGCTCTTGGGTACGACTTCACCCATAATCAATAGCACGGGTGTAAGTATCAGAATTGAGATCAGGTCACCTGCGGCACCAAACAGATCTATAAATATCAGGGCTCCCAGAGTAGATATGGTAACGGTGGCCACATTGGTTCCAACCAGGGTGGTACCGAGGATAACATCGGGAGTACGAAACAATTTGAGTACTAATGCGGCCCCGCGATTGCCCATTTTTGCCTGATGTCGCAATTTAAGCTTATCCGAATTCACCATGGCGATCTCGGAGCCTGAAAAAAAAGCCTTTAACAGCAGGAAGAAGATAATTAATATAAGTTCTACAGCCCAGTCCATCACTTATCTCCCAATTCTGGTTTGTCATCAGGTTTCCTGTTGGGTGAGTCATCAGGCAACGAAACCTGGTCATCATCACTTGCTGAATGAGATTCACTCTGCTTTTTTATATCGGTAGCATCAAGTACAACAGCTTTTTTCTTATTTTTCTTCTTTTTTACAGAAGGTGGCTTTTGCTCCTGAGGCAATGCCTTCTGATCTTCTATACTGATGGAAGACGATTCTTTCGCTGTCTCGATATCAGTTTCTGTGTCTATAGCGGTTTCCGAGTCTATAACCTTTTCTGTCTCGATATCAGTTTCTGTGTCTATAGCGGTTTCCGAGTCTATAACCTTTTCTGTCTCGATATCAGTTTCCGGATCTGTAACAGTTTCAGTGTCTATAACCGTTTCAGTCTCGATATCAGTTTCCAGATCTATAACAGTTTCAGTAAAGATATCTGTATTACTATCAGTATCTTCATCATTATGTTTGTTTGAGGAAGATATTTTTTGAACCTGAAGTTGACTGATTCTCAAACCGCTGCGTTGTTTTACGGTAAAACGAAAGCCTTCGTATGTAATCTGATCACCCGGTTCCGGCAATCGGTCAAATAACCTAAAAGCAACACCACCGATGGTAGACATTACCGTGTCCTCAATATCGAAGTTGGTCAGGTTATAAAAATCCGTCAGACGCATATCACCGGGTACGGTATAGCTGTTCTCATCGTCTTCCTTGTAGTACTCCTGTCCTACCATTTTTCCGCTAATTTCACCAAAGATAAACTTCAGAACATCTTTCATGGTGACAATACCCGATACCTCGCCATACTCACCGAGAATGATAGCAACGCGAGTATTGTGCGCCTGAAAGTAGTCGAACATCTCATCTACCTTCTTGGTGGGCGGTACGTAATGCGCTGGCTTCAGAATCATATTCAGTGTGACCTTAGAAAGATCGCTGCCACCTCTGACCAGTTTCAATATATCTTCAGAGTGGATAAAACCGATCACATTGTCCCAGTGCCCCTTATAAACGGGTATACGGGGGTGGCGGTGACTGCGGAACTGTTCTATTAACTCAGGTGCCGGAAGGTCTGCATTAAGCAGCAATATGCGCGGGCCAGGTGTCATGATTCGTGAAATATCCGTTTCTGACGCTTCTAACACGTTATCAATTAGCACCCTTTCTGTTGCATCGATAATACCTGTCTTCTCTCCCTCTTCAAGGAGTGTTCTGAGCTCATCAGGCTGCAGAATATTTTCCCGGTCAACTGCATCACCCACCACCATGGTGGTGACCCGGTCTGCTACGATACGTACTATCTCTCGTAAAGGGGTGATGTAAATCATCCATTGAGGTAAGATTTTTGCTGTAATTCGGGTGGCGAATTTAATGGGGTAGCTAACCGCTATGGTTTTTGGTGTGACCTCACCCATTAATAGCAGTAAAGGTACCATGATGAGAATATTGATCCATGCTACATCCTGCCCACCGAAAAGCAGCAGCAAAATCCCCGTCATATTTACTGCAGAGGCGATATTGACCAGTTCGTTGCCACACAGAATTGAGATAATCAAACGACGTGGTTCATCCAGCATCGCGTGAAGACTTTCAGAATCTTTATGCCGGGATTGCCTGAGCTTTTGTAGATCTATGCGACTGAGAGAAAACATCGCAGTCTCTGAACCTGAAAATACAGCAGATGAAGTTAATAATATTACCTGGAACAAGATTCGAACATACAGCTCAAAATCGCTACTATTAGGTATAAGAGTGTCAAAAAATATTTTTACTTCATCCACTTTTTTACTCGTTTTTATATTGTAAGCAGCATAGTTTAATTCAATTAATGTCTCGCCGAACGGACACTGAAAAAATAAAATGTGGAGCTTTGATTAACTTATAGTATTTGCATTACATTATTAATGAATAACAGTCCATTAATAAAGGTATTCTCAATGCTTCAGGTGCTACCCTGATGAATGGGTATATCCCCTTACTGGATATTAACCTGTAAGAGAAGTAGCCATTAATAGTATACGTTTAGACATCGTTATTTCTTTTGCCTCGTATGATCAGATTTACTTATAAATCTATCAACCTTTTTATGAATAGCAGTTCTTTTATCATTGCGAGCAAAATGCAGCTATTTTTCGTTTAATTAAACTTACAGAATGCCACATCTCTATCACTTCTCGCAATGACACACATCAGATGTTTCTTATATTTCTTACTTTTACAACAGGAAGCTATCAATAGTCCTTTTCAGTGATTAAAGAGAATGTTCCATTGTTACTAAATCGTCTGGAATGATTTTGAACAGCTCTGCTGACCTATAAGGGTGCTGGGCAGGATGCCCAGAGTAAACTCTCAGGAATGTCATGGTCACTGTAGTCTTGCAGGTGTTACTTCTTCGTACTCACGGAAACTTTACAAATGCATTAGAAAATTCTATAGGGATATTGATTTAAATCATAACTGTCAAAGTCAAATTAAGATACAGTTCAGCATATAAAAAACTCTGTAATATAACTGTATTAATTTTGTAACAAATCTATAAAAAAACTGTGATTTTAATTAATCCCCCAAGATTCTTTAATTCTATTCGAATTTGTTTTTCATAAAAAATGTTTTTCATAAAAATAGGAAGGTATAAAAAAATGTCAATGTTCAGCTTTTTCCAGGAAATGGAGGATGCAGCGGAATCCTCGAGTAAGGGTGATTTCGTCAAATTTGGAATAATCATCATCTTTATGATATCGGTGCTTATTCTAAGTTATAACTCTATGGGGGAATTGCCAACCAATGCCTTCCTGGTTATAGCTGCACTTTTTGGTGCCTATATGGCAATGAATATCGGAGCTAACGACGTTGCTAATAATGTTGGTCCAGCAGTGGGCTCTAAAGCACTGACTCTGGGTGGTGCAATCGTAATCGCGGGTATATTTGAAGCTGGTGGAGCTTTTATTGCCGGTGGAGATGTGGTTGGTACGATCAAAAAAGGCATTATCGATATTGATGCTTTCGGCGGCAATACTGATAGTTTTATCTGGGCGATGATGGCTGCACTTCTTGCTGCAGGTTTATGGTTAAATCTGGCGACTAAATTTAAAGCACCCGTATCTACAACTCATGCCATTGTGGGTGGCGTGATGGGTGCTGGTATTGCAGCAGGTGGCTTTGGTATCGTTTCCTGGCCAACCATGGGTAAAATTGCTTCCTCATGGGTTATCTCGCCAGTACTGGGTGGCATCATTGCGGCAGCATTTTTATACTCTATTAAGAAATCCATGGTTTTCAAAGATGATAAAGTAAAAGCAGGTAAATTTTGGGTTCCAGTATATGTCGGTATTATGACATGGGCGTTTACTACTTATCTCACCTTAAAAGGGCTAAAAAAAATATGGCCTAGCATTGTAGATATGCTCCCATTTTTACCGGATGAGAAGAAACCGAGTTTTATGGTTGCTGCTATTTTCGGAGTGGTACTCGCGGTGGTTGTTTTTATCCTGGTTAAAAACAGCATGGCAAAGAAAACTAACCTGGAAAATAATAGGCACAGTATCAATGCTTTGTTTACCGTTCCGCTTATCTTTGCTGCGGCACTACTAAGTTTCGCTCATGGTGCAAATGATGTGGCCAATGCTATTGGGCCGTTGGCTGCGATTAGTGATGCTGTCAATACTGGTGGTATTTCAGCAAAGGCTTCTATTCCAATTTGGGTTATGGCTGTTGGTGCGCTTGGTATTGTTGTTGGTCTCGCCTTATATGGTCCAAAGTTGATTAAAACTGTAGGTTCAGAAATAACAGAACTCGATCAGATGAGGGCTTTTTCAATCGCAATGGCCGCCGCTATCACGGTTATTATTGCCAGCCAGCTTGGGCTACCAGTTAGTTCTACACATATTGCTATAGGTGGTATCTTTGGTGTTGGTTTCTTACGCGAATACCTGCAGGACCATAAAGAAGTTATTAAACTGGATGAAGAAGAGCTGAAACTGGAGAAGGAAGAAAATAAACTCGAACAATATAGAGATAATCTTCAGGAATTATTAGATTTGAACGATGACAAGAAAGATAAAAAAGTTTACAAAGACATCGGTAAACTTTACGAAATGGTAGAGAATGAGGAAAAGACTCTTGAAGAAGAGCAACGCATTGTTGACAAGTTGCACCGTAAAAAGTATGTAAAAAGAGATGCCTTCAAAAAGATTATCATGGCATGGATTATTACGGTTCCCGTAGCAGCTACTCTTTCTGCGAGTATTTATTTCATGATTAGAGGTATGATGCTTTAGTCTTTAATTTTTCGAGTTTCATTATAAACACCAAATAGAACTAGGGAGTATTACTCGTTTTAACAGGGTAATGCTCTTTAGTTCATTCTAATAACTCATTCTTTCAATCAACTTCTCAAACCCTACATTAGTACCAGACTTTTGCTCCGGTTAAACTCGGTAAGCTCCAGATAGATGTTGTTTAGGCAATAGGTATCTAATTTATACTTAGTCAGCCTGTAAAATTCATCAGACTATTGATTACAATAAATGAGCATAGCTGGATAGTTGAAACCTCAATTCCAGATATTCCACATTAAGTTCTTTGAGCAGGTTGAAAGGGATACATTAGTGCAGGAACATGGCAAACTCTTCTGCTAGGCTACTACTGCTTATGGGTGTGGGTTGGGCGCAGTGGTATCGAAGATAACACTCTGTATGTAAATCTATGCATGTCTATGGCACTTTTATTTTCAGGTGCTTATGCTTTTCACAATTTGTTAGACCTTAAGCATCTAAGATATAAGTTTTAATATATCTGGGCTTTCTTTATGGCTTATCCAAAATTAAACTGTTTTAGTAATTTATTAAGATCAGTAGCCAACTGCACAATTTCATCGCTTTGAACTGAAGTCTGTTGAGCATCACTTGCGGTACTTTCGGATAATCTGGTGATATTAAATATATTATTTTGAACCTGTTTGGTAATTTCAGTTTGATGTTCAACGGTCTGATTCATATCCATATTCATTGAATGTATTTCGCTAATGCGTTGTACAATTAATTTCAAAGTATTATCGGCCGACTCGACTTCGTTCTTGCGTTCTTCGGCTTCCTGCTTGGCCTGATGCATGACTTCAACGGCTTGCTTAGCGCCCGACTGTAATTTCTCAATGATGAGTTCGATCTGTTGAGTTGATTCATGAGAACGAGTTGCAAGAGTTCTAACCTCATCAGCTACTACTGCAAAACCACGACCCTGTTCACCGGCTCTAGCAGCCTCTATTGCGGCATTGAGTGCGAGTAGGTTGGTTTGCTCTGCGATGCCTTTAATGACGTCCAGAACGCTACCGATGCCTTCGCTTTGTTCATCCAGTGATGAGATTACTTCTGAAGCGTTTTCGATACGGGTAACCAGCTTCAGTATTCCCTGAATTGCCTGATGAGTTGTTTCAGCGCCCTGAGTGGCATCACTGTCGGCCTTACTTGATGCTTCTGCAACATTTGAAGCTGTTTCACCGACAACTTCAGCTGATTGTTCGAGCTGTGTGATTGACTCAGCTACGGATTCTGTTTCCGAACGCTGCTGATTGGCTGCTGCTGATGTTTTTTCAGCAGAAGATGAAATAGAAGAGGAGCGGTTATTAAGTTGGGAGACGGCTTCATTTACCTGACCAAGGCTGTTTGAGAAATGTTCTAGTAATTTATTGAATGCCGTTGCTACCTGACCAATTTCATCAGTTGAATTTATATCTATGGTATTTGTTAAATCCTGGTTTTCAGAATTACTGGTCATGATGTTGCGGATTTTATTAAGTGGGTTTAATACTACAAATCCGACATACCATTGGATAATAAACAAACCTGCAATTAAAACTACAATATTTATCCCGGATAAACGCCAAAGGTTTTCATCAATAATTTTATCGAGCCCGTCTAAGGAATAATCAACGCGTACCGTTCCTAATAAGGTTCCTTCTTCAGTTACATGACATAACATGCAATTAGTACCTTTGTAATTGGTAGATGAAAACATGGGAACAATGACAGTAACAGAACGACCTGACTCATCATCAGTTTTAATAATTAATGGTTGTTTGGCCAGTAAACCCTGGCGATCAATATCGTCTTCTACAATTTGTTCAGCATTGCCTGCTCCAAAAAATTTCGAAACAGCTTCGGCACGTATGACCTTTACCAGGGTTATATCATCTGCGGCTAGTAATTTTTCTCTAAGAACCGATCGTTGATTCATGGTGCCCGATAACATCATGGTATTGATGTTATCAAAATAAGTGCGAGCTATTTGTTGAGTCTTATCTACTGCCAGATCCATTACCATGCTGCGTTCATTGCTAGCGGTAATGCTGCTGGTTAATATAATTAACAAAGAGAAAACAATGAGTAAAACTAGAAGAATTCTTAGTTTTATACTTTGTGATAAATAACGCATAATTAAAATCCGGGTAATTTAACATGTTATCGGATAATTATAGTTAATCTTTAGGACATTAATGGAAAATAATGAAATCCAATCAAATAATCAAATTAAGAGGATCTCTAGAGAAAACATGTAGTTCGAAACTGTTTGTCATTCAGACAGTTTCTTAGCAGGAATGCATTGAACAAATATCTTTACTAATGTTATTTGACAATATAATGGTGAAATATCTCACCATTACTCGACGAACAAGTCACAAATCCCTATAGTACGCACCTCTTTAAATCTCATTAGTACTTGTCCAGGAACGATCCATTGATCTCTACCGCAAATATCACCATGCAGTTCGCTGCAAAACCCCTGTTTGAAAACATTTCAGTAAAATTTAGCGAAGGAAATCGTTACGGTTTAATCGGCGCAAATGGCTGTGGAAAATCGACTTTTATGAAGATTTTGACTGGTGAGCTTGAACCTTCTGTAGGTTCAGTATCTGTGAGTCCAAATGAGAGAGTGGGCTCATTGTCTCAGGATCAGTTTGCATTTGAAGAATACTCCGTTATCAATACAGTCATCATGGGGCACCCGGAATTATGGGAAGTTAAACGCGAAAGAGACCGGATTTATGCGCTTCCAGAGATGTCTGAAGCCGATGGAATGAAAGTGGCTGACCTGGAAACCGAATACGCCGAAATGGATGGTTATAGTGCAGAAAGCAGAGCGGGTGAATTACTCATGAGCGCCGGTATCGACCAGGCATTACATTATGGTTTGATGAGCCAGGTTGCTCCAGGCTGGAAACTGAGGGTTTTACTCGCACAGGCTCTTTTTTCCAATCCTGATATTCTGTTGCTGGATGAGCCTACCAATAACCTGGATATCAATACTATCCGCTGGCTTGAATCAGTGCTTAATGACAGAAAAAGCACGATGATAATAATTTCTCATGATAGACATTTTCTAAATGCTGTATGTACTCACATGGCTGATATCGATTATGGAGAGCTACGAATCTATCCGGGTAACTATGATGAATTCATGACTGCATCGACTCAGGCCAGAGAGCGTTTACAGTCGGATAATGCGAAGAAAAAAGTGCAAATTGCCGAATTACAGCAATTTGTTAGCCGCTTTTCAGCAAATGCTTCAAAAGCCAAACAGGCTACATCACGCGCAAAACAACTTGAAAAAATTAAACTTGATGACATCAAACCTTCCAGTCGTGTCAGTCCGTTCATTCGTTTTAACCAGCAGAAAAAATTGCATCGCCAGGCTTTGATTCTGGAAAATTTTGGTCATGGATTCGATGAGACATTGTTTGAAAATGGAAATATTATTCTTGAAGCTGGTAGCAAATTAGCAGTAATAGGTGAAAATGGGGCAGGAAAAACGACTTTCTTACGCCTGTTAATGGATCTATTACCGGCAAACCACGGTGTTATTAAATGGTCTGAAAATGCTACTCTGGGATATTGCCCTCAGGATAGCACCGCTGATTTTGACAGTGATCTGAATTTATTTGACTGGATGAGTCACTGGCGAAAGGATAATGATGATGAACAGGTAGTACGTTCAACACTTGGTCGGTTATTATTTTCCAGGGATGATTTTAAAAAGAAAGTGAAGGTGTGCTCAGGCGGAGAGAAAAACAGATTACTGTTTGGTAAACTGATGATGCAGGAAACAAATATTTTACTGATGGATGAACCTACCAACCATCTGGACATGGAATCTATCGAAGCGTTAAACATGGCTTTAGAACATTTTGAAGGGACTTTGATATTCGTAAGTCATGATCGGGAGTTTGTTTCTTCACTGGCAACACGTATTATTGAAATTAAGGATCACAAGCTGGTTGATTATCAGGGTAGCTATGAGGAATACCTGACCAGCCAGCAATCTGTCGCTTAATTGTTTAGATTCAGTTACAGATATCCATTTACCGGGAATATAGCTCGTGTTTGATGAATTAGACGAAAGCCTGAACCAGGCTATCAATGAAGCAGGGTTTGAAAAACCAACTCAGGTACAGCTGGAAACACTGGAACCTGCACTGGATGGTGAAGACCTTTTTGTCAGTGCCGAAACCGGTAGTGGAAAAACCTGCGCCTACCTTCTACCAACATTTGAAAGATTACTTCCTCAAACCAGACTGGAAATTATTGCCTTAGTGCTGGTACCCACCCGCGAACTGGCCCAACAGGTTCTAAAACAGGCAAAGCAGTTAGCCCGTTTTACCGATATTAAACTGGGTCATATTGGTGGTGGAACGGATATTAAAAAACAGCAGGAATGGATTCAGCAGCCACCACAATTTCTAGTTGCCACACCGGGACGTTTGTCCGGCTTACTTGCCCGGGATGAACTGGATCTAAGTCAGGTTGAAGTTCTTATACTGGATGAAGCAGATCGTCTGTTAGACATGGGTTTTAGCGATGAAATTATGGCGATAGCCGATAATTGTTTTAACCGGGAACAAACACAGCTCTACTCTGCAAGCCTGGCACATAAAAAATTACGCGGTCTTGCCGATGAATTACTGACAGAACCCAAAGTTATCGAGCTGAATCAAATCTCAGATAAGCATGAATCTATCCGCGAACAGATAATATTTTCGGATGATAAGGCACACAAATATAAACAGCTGGTCTGGCTTTTACAAAATGAAGACTATCAACATGCGTTAGTGTTCTGTAATTCCAGAGAACAGACCGAACAGCTTGATCGTTTAATGCGCCAAAAAGAAATTAATTCTGGCATTTTGCATGGTGGGCGTGATCAAAAACAACGCAACCTTGCCATGAGCAAGTTAAGGCGAAACCAGATTAAAGTAATTATCGCTACCGATATTGCTGCACGAGGTCTGGATGTTGAAGGCATGGATCTGGTGATTAACTTTGAAATGCCACGGCGTGGAGAATTGTATGTACATCGTATTGGACGTACTGGTAGAGCAGGGCAGAACGGTCTGGCAATTTCACTTGTTATCGCTCCTGAATTCAATTTAATGGCCGGTATAGAACGTTATTTGAAACATAAATTTGAACGTCGAAAAATAGTAGGTCTTGAAGGGTTTTACAAAGGTCCTAAAAAACAGAAAGCATCAGGGAAGGCGGTCAAAAAGAAGAAGAAAAAGGCTAAACGTAGAAAATAGAGGTTAGTTTGAATACTCGTAACGACTCAGCGTATTCAAAAAAGTCAAAAAATATTCACCACGAAGACACGAAGCTCACGAAGAAAAATAAATTATTTTTAAAAACTTATTTCTAAATAGCGATGTACCCTCGTGACTTCGTGGTGAAAGAAATCTTTAAATTTATAGAAAAATAGAAACTCGCTGAGTATTTACGAATACTCATACTTAGGGTTCAGTTTTTACCAGTAAGTAGTCTTCTATGGGGTTATATTAAATATTTCGATACTGCTTTCTCGAACTATCATTAACACAGATCATTGTAAGTTGATAGAAACTGAATAATTCTAACTAAAAGTACGCAGAAAAATCAGGTGATACCCATGGTTCATGTAAAACGGCTAGTCCTCGATATACTCAAACCACATCAGCCCAACTCTCTAGATTTAGCCCGGGAAATTGCTTCATTAGCAGAAGGTTACCGGGTAGATATCAAAGTGCTGGAAGTTGATGATAAAACCGAAACATTGATTGTTACCGTTGAAGGTGAAGATCTGGATTTTGACCTTATCAGTGCCACCATTTCTGAAAATGGAGCGTCTCTTCATAGTGTTGATGAGGTTTCTGTAGTTGGTCAGTAATGCTCCTTTAGTTTGAAACAATAGATGAGCGGTTACAGTGAATCTTAAGAAGATAAAAATTCTGTTAGAAGTCTCAGATTCTCTGAGCATTATGCGTCGCTATTTTGTAGTTAATGGATTTGATGGTGCTTTAACAACGCTTGGGTTAATTATGGGATTTTATGTAAGTGAGCATGTCGAGCTTTCGGTAGTCATTACATCCTGTCTCGCTGCTGCTCTGGCTTTAGGTATGAGCGGAACTTCGAGTGCTTATATCAGTGAGGCTGCAGAGCGACGCCGAAATCTTGTTCAACTTGAAGAAGCCATGGTGACCTCTCTGGAGGATAGCCATCATGCCAAAGCGGTTATCTGGATACCCTGGCTAGTTGCCCTTGTAAATGGCATTGCACCACTATTTATTGCATTGATTATTATGCTTCCCTTATGGTTAGGGCAACAGGGTGTTTTGTTTGGGCTACAACCTTTACTTGCGGCTATGCTCATGGCTTTTGTAATTGTATTTTTGCTGGGGGTTTTTCTTGGTCGTGTTGGTGGTACCTTCTGGTTATGGAGTGGGCTGCAAAGTCTGGCAGTTGCTTTAGTGACGGTTGGACTAATCTACCTTATTGGTTGATATATTCACATACTATAAATTGCCTGAACATATTTCATATCGCTAGCTTTAAAACACAATAAAATGGATCAGGAAAAACTATTAGAAGCGATTAACCAGACGATGCCTTTTGGTAAGTATGCCGGACGAAAATTACTGGAATTACCAGAACCTTATCTGGTGTGGTTCCATGGTAAGGGGTTTCCTGCTGGCAAACTGGGGCAACAGCTTGCTTTAATTTATGAAGTTAAATTAAATGGCCTGGAAGATATGTTGAGACCTTTGTTAAAAGGTTGAGTATTTATTGATGTCAGACTGGCAGGCTGCCTATTAGCTAGAGATGTGAGGAAAAAAATCTGGATGTGTCGGTAGAGAGCGCCGCGCGCACCATTGGTATTGATACTGAGGTTCAATGGTGCGCACGGCGACACCCTACAAGATACTAATCAAAACTTAATAGAGCATGATTTTTAGTCCATTGGGTGAGTTATGTCATCTTTATTTTCACATGTTCCATGTAAATAGACTTATGCACATCACCCAGGCTAAGCATTCCGATCAGGCGGTCACCAACGGCAACGGGGATTCGTCTAAATTTATTGCCCACCATTTTTGCAGCAGCTTTTAGTATCTCTAAATCCGGACCAACCGAGATGACAGAATTGGTCATTAAATCAGAAACTGTCATTCCAATAACCACATTAGAATATTTATCCAGTGCTGCAGTCATGTCGATAGCAGCCAGGCCATCCATCATGTCTTCTAATTTTGGAAACATAGGATCGAGTACATCACGCTCAGAGATGAAACCTACCAGTTTATTATTGTCTTCGACAACGGGGATACCACTCAGGCGATACAGGCACATCATGCTGACGACCTCTGCCATTGAAGTTTCCGGGGTAACTGTTTTAAGAGAAGTGCTCATGACGTCTTCGACAAGCATTGTATTTCCTTTGAGTTAATAATTAATAGAGGCAAATTATAGTGGGTCAGGATGAATGTCAATGATGATATGGATTAACTCATACTTAATGAATTTTTAAATCGATAGCTAAATGGCTAAAGCTATTGATAAAAATAAGGGGTTTTGAGGAAGGTTTTAATCGATGAGACCCTTTTTATCAAGTGCCTTATGAATCTTAAGACTACTCTTAGCCAGCTTGTTTAGATCTTTAAAATTGGGTACATCACCATTTTCAAGTCTATATTCCCAGTTTTCAAGTTCCATACTGATGAATTCGACTAGTTTTTCAGGGCAGATTTTACATTGACCAGTACAGGTTATGGTTTCACTCTGATCTAGAGGTAAAGTTGTTTTTATCTGATCAATCAATTCAGACATGGCCTGAGTGGTATTGGGTTTCATCTAATTTTAAAGCAACGGAGTACTGTTCATTGAATATTAGAAACCATAGTAAGAAATTATAGCCTGTTTGTACACGGGTTTGCGCTCAAACCCTTGTAAAGTACCCTTATCCTACAGGGATTAATCTACCAGGTTTTTCAATTGCCCTTTTTTGCTTTTTATAACGATGGATAGATAAATCGTCATAACGAATGTCAGTTTTATTACCACTGATGATATCTGCTAGTAGACGTCCTGATCCAAAGCTCATGGTCCATCCCAGCGTGCCATGTCCAGTGTTTAAATAAAGATTAGGAATATCAGTTGCTCCAACCATCGGTGTTCCGTCAGGAGTCATGGGGCGTAACCCTGCCCAGAATTCATCCTGTTGCATATTGGCTGCATCTGGAAAAAGATCTGCAATAACGTGTCTAACAGTAGCACGACGTTTCTCATTCAATTCCAGGTTATGACCATTTAGCTCAGCGGTTCCAGCAACACGAATTCGGTCACCCAGTCTTGTAATGGCTACTTTATGGATTTCATCCATGATGGTTGAAACTGGAGATGCATCTGGGTTTATAACGGGAACCGTAATTGAATATCCTTTAACGGGATAAACTGGACTGTTGATTCCTATTGTTTTAAGTAATTTATTTGAGAAGCTACCCATGGCCACAACATATTTATCTGCTTTGTATTCCTGTGTTTCTGTGACAACTGAATGAATTTGATTGTTTTCAATTTTGAGTGATTTTATTTCAGTATTAAATTCAAAAATCACCCCCAGTTTTCGGCATCGTTCGACTAACTGATCGGTAAACTTGTAACAATCACCAGTTTGATCCATGGGTAATCGAAGACCCGCAATAAACTTATGCTTTACTCTGGCTAAAGCTGGTTCTGCATCAATACAGCCGTTTACATGAAGGGATTCATAAGGCATGTTAAATTTATCCAGAATAGCCATATCTTTTTGAGCGGCTAAAACCTGTTTACGTGTTCTAAATAGCTGCAAGGTTCCCTTTTCCTCATTATCATAATCTAGCCCGGTGTCCAGGTTCAGTTGTTGAAGGGATAAACGACTGTATTCAGCAAGACGTAACATGCGGCTCTTGTTAGTGGTGTAACTTTTCTCATTACACTGAGTAAACATGCGAGTTATAAACTTCATCTTTTCCCAGTCAGGTTTCGGATTGACAATTAGCGGGCTGTGTTTGCTTAACATCCATTTAATGGCCTTAAAGGGAATGCCTGGGGCTGCCCAGGGTGCGGCATAACCGGGTGATATTTGTCCTGCGTTGGCAAAACTGGTTTCAAGTCCTGCAGTTGCCTGCCTGTCAATTACCCGTACCTGATGCCCTTGAAGGGCTAGATAATAAGCTGTTGTAGTGCCAATGATGCCACTTCCTAAAACCAAAACTTGCATGTCGTTATCTCAATCATTAGAGGTCTGTAAAGTTGTAAATTTTAGAGTAGAGTCAGAAATAAATGTTGCTGAATTTATAGAAATGCCGGAAAATAAATTGCTAAATCAATAAATAACAGAAAATATTATGGATGAGAGTATAAGTAAGTCTAGAAAGCTTGATCGTATCGATAGAAAAATTTTGTTTAACCTGCAGTCTAATGGGCGTTTGTCTTATGTCGAATTAGCCGACAAAGTAGGTTTAAGTACTTCTCCCTGTCTTGAACGGGTTAAACGCCTGGAAAGAGATGGTTTTATCATTGGGTATCTGGCAAAACTTGCTGCTGAAAAATTGCAGGCTGGTTTACTGGTTTTTGTAGAGATAAGCCTGAGTTATAAATCGGGAAATGTGTTTGATGAATTTCGCAAAGCGGTAAAACAGTGGCCGGAGATTCAGGAATGCCACCTGGTATCTGGAGACTTTGATTATTTATTAAAAATTCGAATAGCTGACATGAATTCCTATCGTAAACTGCTGGGAGAAATTGTTCACACCTTACCCGGTGTCAGAGATTCTCGTACCCTGGTTGCAATGGAAACGGTGAAAGAAAACTGTGAGATTGCAATTAATATTTAGCAGTAACTGGATATATAAGTAATCAGGCTTATAGAACTATCTTTTATTTTGCCTGGTGTCCTAAGTGACCTCTGTGGGGGAAAGAGCTTTAAATTTTTCTGAGCCCATCCAGCATCACACCGGCAAAGATATCGATTTCTTTTTCAGTCATTGCAGTGGATAGGGCGGCAGTACAGGTGTTGATCATCATGATGCCATTATCAAACAGGTGATCTAATAATGTTTTTAACATTTTAGTTTCATTTTCAGACATGATCAGCTCTCGATAATTACGAGGTGGTTCAGCTTTTAAATGTATCCGGAATAAAGAACCAGCTCCAGTTACACAAGCGGGTACTTCTGCTATTTTGATAGCTTCTGTAATCTTTTTTCGTGCATAAACACTCAGTTTGTTTAATTTTTCTACAGATGATCTGTCAAATAATTCCATGGTTGCAAGGCCTGCTGTCATGGTTATCGGGTTTGCCGAAAATGTTCCAGAGTGTGGAAATAAAACTCTCTCAGCAAATGGATCCATTACATCCATCACTTCATGTCTACCCGTTATTGCGCCTACTGGAAACCCACCACCGATCATTTTACCCATTGCTGTAAGGTCGGGGGAAACACTGTAGTTATCCTGAGCACCACCATATTCGGTTCTCAGGGTGATAACTTCATCGAATACCAGTAGAGAGTCATTTTCTATTGTCCATTGACGTAATGCCTGTATAAATCCATCACTTGCCGGAATTAAACCTACTCTGTGAGGTAATAAATCAACTAATACACAGGCTATTTCATCTTTATGTTGATCTAGTATGGTGATGGCTTTCTCTGCATCATTAAAGGGAATAACGATGACCTCCTGCAGGGCAGATGCTGGTGTTCCAAAAGCTACCGGTACGCTACTTGGTTGATTTACATCTCCCCAGTTTTCAGGCTTTGATGTTTGACTGACTTCTGCAAAATCATAAAGACCGTGATAAGCCCCTTCAACTTTAGCTATTTTAGGTTTACCTGTATAAGCTCTTGAAGCTTTCAAACAGCTCATGATGGCTTCTGTGCCTGAATTTACAAATCGTATTTTTTCAAAACATTCATTACGACTAAGCAAGTGCTCTGCATACAAAATTTCAATTTCTGTTGCCAGCGTAAAGGCTGTGCCTTTGTGTAGTTGCTTAGATACTTTTTCAATGACTTCAGGGTGGGAGTGACCGTGAATAAGTGAAGCCATGTTGTTGGCGAAATCTATTCGGCGTTTACCTTCAATATCGGTTACGTAACAGCCTTCAGCGAAATCAGCATAGAGTGGATGTGGTTTACGTAATATCGTATTTCGGCTGCAACCACCGGGCATGATTTTTTTAGCGCGTTGGTATAGTTTTGCACTTTTAGAGTTATCGTTAACAGGGGGCATTCCTAAGACTCCTTGTTTAGATTGTTAACTAATATTGCATCGGTACGTTGCTGTACCGTGTCAAAATCCAGTCCCGGGGCCAGTTCAATAACTTCGAACCCCTGAGGGGTGATATTGATAACAGCAAGGTCAGTGTAAATTCGGCTGACCACAGCCTGGCCTGTTAAGGGAAAGCTGCATTTTTTTAATAACTTGGGGGAGCCATCCCGGGTGTTATGTTGTGTTATCACATAAATAGTTTTGACTCCTGCTACCAAGTCCATGGCACCACCCACGGCAGGAATGGCATCGGCAGCACCGGTAGACCAGTTTGCCAGATCACCGTTTTGTGCGACCTGCATGGCTCCTAATACACAGATATCTATGTGATGCCCACGGATCATGGCGAAACTATCGGCATGATGAAAATAGGCTGCACCGGGAATGGCTGTGATAGGCTTTTTCCCTGCATTAATTAACTCAGGATCTTCCTGTCCTGGTTCTGGACTGATGCCCATGCCTAAAAGTCCATTTTCAGTATGATAAATAACTTCACGACCTTCCGGTACATATCGAGCTACCTTTTCAGGAATGCCAATGCCAAGGTTTACATAAGCTCCATCAGGAATATCCACTGCGGCTCTTTGTGCCATTTGCTCACGGTTCCAGCCCATTAATTTTTCATTCATGATGGGTAACTCACTGCTGCTGCAACAAGTTTTGATTCCTGTGCAGGATTTTTAACTTCAACGATTCGGTCTACAAAAATACCGGGGGTAATAACCACTTCGGGATTTATATCTCCGGCTTTCACTAACCGTTGTGTTTGAACAATTGTGGTTGTAGCTGCCATAGCCATGATGGGGGCAAAATTACGTGCTGTTTTATTAAAGGTCAGGTTTCCATATGAATCTGCCTGATAGCTTTTAAGCAATGCGAAATCAGCTTTTAGACTGTATTCCATTACGTAATCTCTGCCGTCAAATGTGCGAATCTCTTTCCCTTCGGCCAACGGTGTGCCAACTGTTGTCGCGGTATAAAAAGCGGGTATGCCAGAACCACCGGCACGAATTCGTTCAGCCAGGGTTCCCTGAGGTACCAGCTCAAGCTCTATCAAACCAGCTCGGTAAAGATCAGGAAATACTGTCGAGTTGGCAGTACGGGGAAAAGAGCAAATCATCTTGCTCACCTGTTTATTTTCAATCAATGCTGCCAGGCCTACATGCCCGCTACCAGTATTGTTGTTGATGACGGTAAGGTTCATTGCGCCTTTATCAATCAATGCATGCAATAATTCTATGGGACTTCCTGCTTCACCAAAACCACCGACCATAACCGTTGATCCATCAGAGATATCGGCTACCGCAGTTGATGGTGATTCAACTTGTTTATCTATCATTAACTTTCTCTTTTTTAAACGACAACAGTGCTATGAATTTTGTTTCAGAGCATCTGCAAGGTTTGTCTCAATTTCATTTAGTTCATCTTCATAGAAATACTGTTCACCTTCAAAAGGTTGTAACAGATTTATCTTGTTCTGTGTTTCATCCCACTTTGCGAGGAAGACTCGATCCATCCATTGCATATTTCGAGCCTCTGTAAATTGCAAAGCAAAGTATTTTTCCCCATTAATAAATGAGTATCCTAATATCGCTAGTTTGCCTGCTGAAATGGTCATGGATAAATGACGGGAAGGCCTGTTGATGGAGGCCAGTGACCGGTAAATTTTATTAAAAATTCGTTGGATATCAGCAAGAGGAGCCGCGTAATAGTGATGCTCACCGGTAGGTCGTGCTGCATACATTGAGTGAAATCCAATACTCATCATGCCGAGTAAATTCGCCAGATCGATCCAGTTCTGGGCTGATCTGTCTACATCAACTTTTCCTGATTGATCGGTAAACAGGCTGATGTGATTCATGATGGGGCTTTGACTGCGAATGTTAACGCCATGATTCTGTAATCGTCGAATAGCCGCAATAGTGCTTGGATTGAGTAATTCTCTGGGTGTTGAAAAATGAGCCATCCATGCGAGTTGAATGCCGTTATCACGTAGGGTGTCAAACAGTTCCAGCATTTTGTCGTATTTTGAGCTTAGAATCATCTCGGGTTGGAAAGTTAAAGATCGTGAAGCAAGACGAATGTTTTTAACATGTAACAGGTCAGGATCTTCGATGATCGGCATGACGTATTCTGCCAGTCTGTTTACCGGCATATACCCACCATCACCACCGGTAATTAATATGTCGGTAACTTCTTTATGCTTTTTCAGGTAGCGGTGCAGTTGTTCGATATCCCTCTGGATAAACATGTCTTTATCGCCACGAACCTGCGCATGGCGAAAACAGTAGGTACAAAAAGAAAAACAGTTCTGTGTGGTTTTATCAAAAACTAACTGACACTGGGGGTATTTATGCTGGCTTCCATCGAGAAACTCCATTTCCCCTTCGTCATTAACAAACCAGGCTTTATTAAGCTGCTGATTACCGTCATGAGGGTTAGTCTGCTCCATATAAACTGAAGCAATTTCTGCACGTTCTTCAGCCGATTGAGCGTTTACATATTTCTCTACGGTCTGATTGTTGATCATATCGGGTTGTGCAAAACAAAGCTGAAATACCGAGTCATCATTGAAGTTATTCCAGTTAATGCTATTTAATGTATGCCGAGTTGCCAGAAAACTATATACCTCGACAAACAGTTCACGATCATTCATGTGATCCAGTTCAATACCATTTTCTTTTAAGGTATCAATGACACGGTGGAAACCCTTAAGCCCGGTAAAGTTATCCCGGTCAGTAAATAGAAAAGGTTTAGTTTCGAGCAAACCAGAATGCACAGGAAATGATGCATGAAGACGACTCAGTAAACCGATTGGCAGCAAGTTTTCCTGCTTAATAATTTGTAGGGTATTTTCTGAGTATTGGTAACGTTCAAACATTTTATCCACATCAGTGGATTGAATAACCAGATGCGGTTTTTTGTCAGATGAAATTTGATTGACTGATAATAGATCATCTTCAGTGGTTATAAACATTCATGTCTCCTGATGATTGAATTAACTAACTTGTGGTTAATTATAATCAATAAAATAACGTTACAGATAGTGCTGTATTTTGACAAAAAGTGATTAGCTTATGTTGTTTCATTGTTTTACTTATGACTACGATCAATAAATAATATTCATAGGTCTATAAGCACTACCAATTGCACTTAAAATTTGATATGAGTGATCGAATTAAGTTGACAACTGGACTATTCTTAACAATATAAAAACTAGGTAAAGCCCGATGGATTTAACTGATACGTTAGATATCTGTGAATTTGTAAATGCTTGTGTAGAACCTGAAAAAGACGCCTCATTATTGCTTCAATATCTGATTCAGATTCAGCACCGGTATAACTATGTTCCCGATAAAGCAATTATGCAATTGCAGCATTTACTGCATCTAAATATTGCGCATATTAAATCTGTCATCTCATTTTATAGCTTTCTAGATTTAAGCTTTGAAGGTCAATATTGCATATTGTTCAGCGATAATATTACTGACCGGATGCTGGGCAACCAGTCGTTGTATGAGTTGCTAAAAAAATCTTTAAAAGGTCAACAGGTTCATATTGGTTTTACTTCATGTACCGGTTTCTGTGATCAGGGTCCCGCCATGCTGGTAAATGGATTGGCAATTACCAGGCTGAATTCTGCAAAGATAAATCAAATTTCATCATTGATTAAGGATAAGCAACCTATAAAGTTCTGGCCTGAAAGTTTGTTTGAAAAAGAGCAAAATATTTTAAAGTCAGGTATTCAGTTCATTGCTAAAAGCGGGGAAGGAAATGCTTTAAAAGTTGCAGTTGATAAAGGAAGTGATGAAGTTTTAAAAATACTCGGTGATTCTGGTTTGCGTGGCAGAGGTGGAGCAGGTTTTTATACGTCTAAAAAATGGCAATACTGCAAACAGGCTGTATCTGACCAGCACTATGTTGTGTGCAATGCAGATGAAGGTGAGCCAGGTACTTTCAAAGATCGTGTATTGTTGTCCACTGATGCTCATTCAGTCGTTGAGGGTATGACTATTTGCGCAGCTGTTATCGGTGCAACTGAAGGTTTTATCTATTTACGTGGAGAGTATCTTTATTTAGTCGACAAGTTGAATGAAGTTTTAGCCAGGCGTAGAACTGATGGATTACTGGGTAAAAATATTCTGGGTCACTCTGGTTTTGATTTCGATATAACAATTCACCTGGGTGCGGGTGCTTATATATGTGGAGAAGAATCTGCATTACTGGAGTCTCTGGAAGGTAAACGGGGAATACCACGCGTTCGACCTCCATTCCCTGTAGTGGAAGGCTATAAAAATAAACCTACTGTTGTTAATAATGTTGAAACCTTTTGGTCGGTTAGCCGAATTATTGAAAAGGGCAGTTTGTGGTTTACTCAAAAAGGAACCTCTCAATCAACTGGTACGAGATTACTAAGTATCAGTGGTGATTGCCAACGCCCCGGTATTTATGAATATCCATTTGGAGTTTCATTAACTGAAATTTTACAGGATTGTGGTGGTCAAGATGCACAGGCTGTTCAAATGGCGGGTGCAGCTGGAACAACGGTTCTTCCTGATAATTTTGATCGAACTATGTGTTTTGATGACTTGTCGACAGGAGGTTCTTTCATGGTGTTGGGGCCACAACGAGACCTGATGGACCTACTACAAAATTTTGCCGATTTTTTCAGACATGAAAGTTGTGGCTTCTGCACACCCTGCCGTGTTGGAACAACAGTAATTGCAGATATTATTCATCGGTTTAAAAATGGTAAAGGCTGTGAACATGACTTAAAACAGTTACGTGAAGTTTGCGGACTAATGAATATAAGTTGTTTCTGTGGTCTGGGTTGTAGTGTTCCGACTGTATTTCTTGATGCGCTTGATCAAAATAACCAGATGTTTAAAAAATTGATGAAAATAGATTCAGCAGGTCCATGTTTTAATCTGGATGAAGCCGTTAGCGAGTTTAAACAGATAACAAAAATTACGATGGAAGGGCTATAGAAATGCCTTTTTTTAAGATTGACGATCAACAAATAGAATTTTCACCCGGTCAAACTGTTATTCAGGCTGCAAGGGATGCTGGTGTTTACATTCCGCATCTATGTTTTCATCCTGATTTTAAAGCTCATGGTAGTTGTCGTGTTTGTATTGTAAGAATAAAAGGGCTGTATCGAACTGCCTGTACCACACCCGTGGTTGAGTCGATGGAAGTCATTAATATCAATGATGAAGTGCAGCAGCACCGAATGCAATTGCTGGAAATGCTGTTTATTGAAGGTAATCATGTTTGTCCATCCTGTGAAAAAAGTGGTAGCTGTACATTGCAATCGGTTGCTGAATTTTGTGGTTTGTTGTCGCCTTCTTTACCCTTTAAATATCCAGATAAAAAAATTGATGCAAGTCATGCAGATTACCTGCTTGATTTCAATCGGTGCATTCTCTGTGAACTCTGTGTTCGAGCCAGTAGAAATATCGATTTGAAATCTGTATTTGCTATTTCAGGACGAGGTCTGGATGCTAAGCTGGTGGTTAACTCTGATGATGGAAAGTTAGTGAATAGTGCATTTGAAAAATCTGATAGAGCAGCTTCAATTTGCCCTGTAGGTGTTATTTTACCCAAACAACAGGGATTTAAAACGCCCATAGGTCATAGAAAGTTTGATGTTATCGACATCGATAAAAGGCAGGATGACTAATGACTGATAAAGTTAAAATTGCCACTGTATCACTCGCAGGTTGTTTTGGTTGTCATATGTCGATTCTGGATATAGATGAAAAAATTATTGATCTTGTAGAGCTGGTTGAATTTGACCGTTCGCCATTAACCGATATTAAACGGGTTTCATACTGTGATATTGGCATCATTGAAGGGGCAGTTGCCAATGGAGAGAATGTTGAGATTTTACGTGACTTTAGAAAACACTGTAAAACATTAGTAGCAATAGGTGCCTGTGCCTTGAACGGGGGTATCCCCGCGATGCGTAATCACTTTTCACTGAAAGAATGTTTACTGGAATCTTATGCTGATGGAATGGGTTTAGAAAATTTATGTATTCCCAATGACCCTGAATTACCTATGTTATTGAACAAAGTGTTACCTGTTCAACAGGTGGTTGAGATCGATTATGTTCTACCGGGATGCCCGCCTCCGGCAGATATGATCTGGAAATTTTTTACGGCATTACTGGAAGGGCGGGAACCAGAATTTTCTGCACAGGAAATTCGCTATGACTAGAAGAATAAGTGTCGATCCGATCAGCCGTGTTGAAGGTCATGGCAAGATTACTCTTCAACAAAATGAAAACAAAGAGATTACTCAGGCACGTTTGCATATTGTTGAATTTAGAGGTTTTGAAAAATTTATACAGGGACGACCTTACTGGGAAGTTCCAGTACTGGTCCAACGTTTGTGTGGTATTTGTCCGGTAAGTCATCACCTGGCAGCGGCTAAAGCGACCGATATGTTAACCGGTGTAAAGCAGTTGAGTCCTACGGCTGAAAAAATGCGACGTCTGATGCATTTTGGCCAGGTTCTTCAATCACATGCATTGCACTTCTTTCACTTAAGTTCACCCGATTTACTGTTTGGGTTTGATGATGAAGTCAGGCATAGAAATATTGTTGGCATCATTAAAGATTTTCCTGAACTGGCAAAGCAGGGTGTGTTATTACGTAAATATGGACAGGAAGTTATACGTTTAACTTCGGGTAAAAGAATACATGGAACGGGTGCTATCCCGGGAGGTATCAATAAAACACTGAGTACGGATGAAAGAGATTCCCTGTTAAAAGATATAGATCAAATCATTGAATGGGCTTCAACTGCCGTGGGGCTATTTAAGAATATATATATTGAACACCAGTCATACCATCAACAGTTTGCAAAAATCACAACCAATATGATGAGCCTGGTTAAACCCGATGGAGCACTTGAGCTTTATGACGGTGGATTACGAGTTAAACAAGCTGACAATAATTTATTTTTTGATCATCAAGATCCACTTCAATATCTGGATCTAATTAATGAACACGTTGAACCCTGGAGTTACATGAAATTTCCCTTCTTAAAATCTCTAGGAGTGGAGAATGGTTGGTATCGTGTCGGACCGCTTGCCCGTGTAAATAACTGTGATTTTATCAGTACTTCTCTGGCTGAGTTAGAACGAAAAGAATTTATGGCTTTAAACAATGGGCTACCCGTTCAGTCAACACTGGCTTACCACTGGACTCGATTGATTGAGTTACTACATTGTGCCGAGTCTATTAATGAATTATTACATGACCCTGATTTGTTAGCAGGTGAGTTGACAGTTAAAGGTGAGATGCAGAAAACCGGTATTGGCGTTATAGAAGCACCGAGAGGAACCTTATTCCATCACTATGAAATAAATGATGAAGGACTGGTGACTAAGGCCAATTTGATTGTTTCAACCACTCATAATAATCAGGCGATGAATGAATCTATCCGTCATGTTGCAAGTCAGTATCTGAGTGGTAATGAGATTACAGAACCTTTGTTAAATCAGCTTGAAGTGGCTGTAAGGGCATATGATCCCTGTTTATCCTGTGCCACGCATGCTTTAGGTAAAATGCCGCTAGAGGTCACTCTGCTTGATGAGGAAGGGCATTTAATCGACAGGAAACATAAAGCTACTCATTAATATGCTTAAACCTGTTTTACTGTTTGCATATGGTAATATTTCGCGAGGAGATGATGCTTTGGCTCCTTTATTACTTGAGAGAATTAAACACTCAGAAATTACTCAAATTGTGGGTCATCCAGTTAAATTTTTAACTGATTATCAAATGCAGATTGAACATGTAACTGATATGTCAGGCTGTGAACGTATTCTGCTTATTGATGCTGATAAATTAATCACATCTGCTTACAGTTTTTACACCGTTCAGGCTCAACTTGAAACAAGCTATACGACACATGGAATGACCCCTTCTACTCTATTACATACATTTCAGCAGGTTTATAATAAACCTGCACCATTAACATCCATGTTAGCAATAGCTGGTTCGAGTTTTAAACTGGGGCAGGGACTCTCTAAAAAGGCAAAAAATAATTTAGATCAGGCAGAAATATTTTTAAAAAAAATACTGTTCCACAATGATTTTACGTTATGGGATTAGCAAGCTGGGTGTGCCTTGCACGCTATAAAACTTGGAGCTGATTGATATGATGGTGCGCATGGCGCAGCCTACGGTGTTAGAATATTATTCTTGAACCTATAATTGACTGCAGGTATTGACATGAATGCTTCAGAAGTAATGGATCCACATCCTACCACCCTTAAGCCCACTGACAGTATAAAATCAGCAGCAAAATATATCATGAAAAATCGTTATCGTAGTTTACCTGTTGTTGATGATGATTTTTGTTATCTGGGAATTTTCGGTGTAAATTGTTTGTTGAAACAGGTGATTCCAAAAGCGGTATTTATGCGCCAGGGACTCGAAAATGTAAGTTTTATTCACGAATCTTTAGAAGACCTTTTTCAACGTTTTGCTGAAGTGAAGGACCAACCAATTTCTGACTGTATGAATAATACTGTTCATACGGTAGCACCGGATACTCCATTGACCGAAACGCTGTTACAGCTTTATGAAACAAGAGCCAGTATTCCTGTTGTCGAATCCGGTAGTTGTAAATTACTTGGCATGATCTCTTATTGGGATATTGGAAATAAAATTCTTCACGCTGGAGGTCAACCAGATGCTTGATGTCCATCAGGCTGATGTAATATTTGGACTTTCTCCAGTCTGGTTTGCAGGAACACTTTTTGTTATTACCTATGTTTTAATTGTTACCGAGCGTTTAAACCGCGCCATTATTTCGATGATGGCAGCAGCTTTAATGATTATGAGTGGTGTATTAACCCAGCAGGCAGCAGTTAAGGGAGTTGATTTCAATACCATTGGTTTATTAACCGGCATGATGATTATTGTCGGCATTACAAGAGATTCTGGGGTATTTCAATATCTAGCCATTCGTTCTGCAAAGATGGTTAAGGCTGACCCCTGGGGTATCCTCGTTATGTTGATGATGGTGACAGCCGTGTTATCGGCATTACTGGACAATGTAACCACTGTATTATTGATCGCCCCGGTTACTCTGCTGATTACAGATACCTTAAAATTGAGTGCTTATCCCTATTTGTTCGCTGAAATATTTGCCGCAAATATTGGGGGGACAGCCACGTTAATAGGTGATCCACCAAATATTATGATCGGTTCTGCAACAGGGCTTGGTTACAACGATTTCCTTTTCAACCTGGCTCCTATTTCAATTTTTATTTTATTTGTATCCATTATTCCTATTTATGTGATCTGGGGGCGGAAGCTAAAAGCTGATCCTAAACTCATTCAGAAGGTTATGTTATATCGTGAAATTGATGCGATTCATGACTGGGTATTATTAAAAAAATCTCTGTTTGTTCTGACTCTGGTTATGATTGGTTTCATCGTAGGGCATGATTATGGTTTGCAGCCAGCGACAGCTGCAATGTTTGGTGCTGCCTTATTGCTCACTTTAAATTGCCTGCCACACGGACAGGAAAAACAAACTGAGCTAGTGACAAAATCTTTAAATGATATTGAATGGATTACCATTTTCTTTTTTATCGGTTTATTTATTCTGGTTTATGGAGTTGAAAGCACTGGCATACTTGAGGCGTTGGCTCATCAGGTACTGGGATTAACCGGAGGGGATAAAACGGTTACCGCAATTTCAATATTATTTGTGTCTGCTGTAGCTTCAACTATTGTGGATAATATTCCATTTGTCGCTACCATGATTCCATTGATTAAAAATATGGCCGTCAGTTTTGGTGGGGCAGCTCAACTGGAACCTATCTGGTGGTCACTTGCACTGGGTTCCTGTCTGGGAGGCAATGGTAGCCTGGTAGGTGCCAGTGCCAACCTGATCGTTGCAGGATTTGCAGAACGATCAGGTCAACCGATTCATTTTCTTCCTTTTATGTTAATTGCGTTTCCAATGATGATGGTGTCGGTAATGATTAGTAGCCTGTACGTGTATTTACGTTACTTTTAAAAACCTGTAACGGGGAGAAGTACTGCTTGTCAGTGCTTATGAAATTCTGATGCTCACCCCAAAGCTGTCAATTAGTCATACTAATCGTTTATGGGTTCAACTTTATGGTCAAAGGAACCATGCTCTAGAAAATGTAATGTCTGGTGAATAGATTCGGGGTTCCACATCATGAAAGTATGGGTAATCGGTAAAGTGATAAAATCTTTCATGCCTTGAGTTTTGGTACTTTCTACACTGACCTTTCCATCATCCTGTCCAGGAATCAGTGAGGAAAGAAAAGGGTTAATACTCCGTTTTCCTGCAATAATACCCAGTTCAAAATTAACCGGACCTAACTGCTTGGGAGTATCTTCATCAGCAGTACCAAGTTCTAGCCCTGCGGGTCCCTGAACCTGAGAATATCCGGGTAATTTTTTTAGCCGATCAACAATTTCACTGCCCTGATTTGGTGGTCCTAACATTACTACTCTATGCATGTTGGGGATAGTTTTGCTCTGGGTGTAATGTCGAACTAATATTCCACCTAAGGAGTGGGTTACAAAATGAATTTTTTTACACTGCTTTTTACGGCATTTTAAAATGCCTTGTTCAATAGCAAATGTTGCCAGTTCTGCAATCGGTAACTGGCGTGAAGGATAATTAATATTTACAACGCTGTAACCTCGTTTGAGTAAAGCCTGATTGATTATTTGCATCGATAAACTGGTGCGTGCCAACCCATGCAAAAGAACCACACATTCAGATTTAAGCTCTGGATTTTGCATCTCAGCTGGAACTACCTGGCAACCAATGAGCAATAGAATTAGCGTAATAAGCCAAAATAGTTTGAGATTCCTGTTCTGATTTGTATAGACCATTCTTAAATCCTACAAAACCTCTGCCTGTCAACATATCCAGTGCTGAGGTTAACACATGCTCACAGGCTGAAGCTGATATGTCGATAGGAGCACCGAGTTCACGTAGCTGTTTTATGCGTGTCACAGCCTGTGTTTTTAGTTCTAATTCACTTTTCCACTCAGCACTGTTTTTCAGTACGATTTCAGCCATTAATGCGACTGGAAGTATTGGAATTACCTGGCTAATTTCATGCATCAGATTATTGGATAAATTTTTAATGCATTTGAATCGGGCATCCTGGTCAAGTTGACTGAAATCGATATTCTTTTGATTGCAGTAATGATGTGCAGAAACTGGTCTACCAAAGTTCACACTGGCATAACCAAAACGACGCCAGCGGGCTTTCCTTTTCATCATCAGGGTTTTGAAGAAAAACTTCATTGTGGTTTTTGCTACAAACCAGCCACTTCGTTTAGCAGCATTGGGATCAAGCCGTCGCGTCAGGCTTTTATCTTCGATGACCCGATCATAGTTGATACCGACAGGTATGAAGATGATATCCCTGTCAATTTCAGGGTGGTAATCGCGTAACATATAATCCATAAAGCCGAGTCTGGGTTCACGCATTTTACCGTCTCGAGTTAATCCGCCTTCCAGAAACACTGCCTGACAGACACCGGCACGGGTAGCCAAGTTAACGTACCGTTCTAAAACCCGTCGATATAAAACATTACAAGAATTTCGACGTACGAAAAATGCGCCCATGGATTTAATCAATGTTTGCAGTGGCCAGATTCTGGCCCATTCTCCTACCGCGTAAGACAGGGCTGTTTTTTCAGCAGCAAGGAAAGAAACCAGAATGTAGTCCATGTTGCTGCGGTGGTTCATCACAAACACGACACTGGATTTAGTTTGAATATCCTTTAATTGATTATCATCGTAGAAACCGACTCTGACACGATAGATTAAACGTCCCACTTTTTTTGCTAGCCAATACCCAAAACGGAAGTAGATGTAAGCATTGAATGTCGGGGCTATTTCAGTTGCGTATTTTAGGGCTTTAGCCTGAGCTATTTCAGATGGCATATTATGCTCTTTGGCATAATCTTTAATGGCTTCGATGACTTTATCGTCAAAAATTAATTGATCGATTAAAGCTTGTTTTCGGGTTAACTGGAAAGGACGGATTTCGATGTCGAGACGGGTATTTACTTCTTTGATGACTCTATTCACTCGACGGCGTAAATACCAACGCATGCCCGGTAGCAATATTCTGTCTAAAATCAGAAATACGGCAAAAATCAGAAGAAGAGTAAACAGCCAGTATGGTAAAGTTATAGTATGTTCCATCAACAAGCATTATGACTGCATTGTATTAAATCGCCAAATTATAAAATTAAGAAGTTATTTTAGAGAATGAAACCTGTTCGAATATTTACCCACGCTACCAGTGAACCTCCGGGTCATTTTGCAAAGCTATTAGAACGTCTTGATCTTCCTTATGAGCTGGTTTGCCTGGAAGACGGTAAACAGGTTCCGATGGATCTTGATAATGTTAGTGCGCTGATATTTATGGGGGGGCCGGGTGATGTTAATAAAGCTCCTGACTGGATGTTGCAGGAAATGGCATTAATCCGGCAGGCGACTGACAGAGATATTCCAATTTTAGGTGTTTGCCTTGGTGCTCAATTACTGAGCAAAGCCCTTGGAGGCAATGTGTGGGAAGCTGATCATGTTGAAGTAGGCTGGCATGATGTAAAACTTTTACCTGCAGCTTCCACCCATCCATGGTTTCATGGATTAGCTGAACAATTTACTGTATTCCAGTGGCATGCTCATGTTTTTTCTGCACCTTCCGGGGCTATTTCGATGGCAACCAGTGAATGTACTCAATGTCAGGCATTTACTATTGGAAATAATCTGGCGGTACAGTTTCATCTGGAAATGGATGATAAAGTAATTGAATTTTTAACTGAAAAATATGGCAGTGATCTGGTAGGTGAATCTGATTGTGTTCAGAATAGAGATCAAATTTTGTTGAATATTACTGACAGGTGTCAGCAGACTTTTGCTATTGCAGATATTTTGATAGCCAACTGGTTTCTATCTCTTAAATAGTGATCTTTATTCCTCAAATAACACCACTCTGTTTCTGCCTTGTTCTTTAGCCTGATACAGTGCTTTATCGGCCAGGCTTAACACTTCATGAAGTGACTGGTTTTGATCACTGTACTGTCCTATTCCTATGCTTATTGTTAGTGATATATTCTTATTATCAGCTACTGGAATAGCGATGGATTTTACTGTTCTTCGCAATCTCTCTGCAATTTCTATTGTCTTTTCAGGTTGGGTCTGGGGCAAAATAATAGCAAATTCTTCACCGCCTATTCGACCAGAAATATCAGGTGTTCTGATACCCGCCATGATCACCCTGGCAACATCTTTTAATGCTTCATCACCAATTAAGTGTCCATAGTTATCATTAACCTTTTTAAACCAGTCTATGTCGAGCATCATCACAGTAAACTGTAATCTATACCTGATAGCCTGCTCACTGATAATGTGCCCCTGGCTAAAAAATGAACGCCGATTATTCATGCCGGTAAGCTCATCAGTTTGAGCTAATTCTTCGGCTTGTTTTTTTGCCAGAAGAAGCTGTTCCGTTCTCTCATCAACCGTAACTTCAAGATTTTTATTAAGTTGAATTAATTTTTCCTCTATATGTTTTTCACTTACCCAGGCCCTGGCAAGTAACCAGCAACCAAAATATAGGATGCAAAGAAGAGTAAGGGTGACAAATGTGATTAGAGTTTTAGTGGGTTGATATACCGATTGATAAAGATTTCGTGGTATTAACAGTACTGCTTTCCAGAAATAATCCTGACTTTCAAGATTTGAATGACCAGGTGAAAATATTTCATGTGTACCGGTACTGGGTTTCTGATCTTCGACTAAAGGATAGATAGTCGTAAATGTCCAAAGGCCAATGTTATCGAGGAATTGCCCCTCTTTTGATGCCATTATTTTTAACCATGATTCAGGGTATAACCGGGACATTGAAGTTAGGGTGTTTTTATACATGAAACCCCATTCTATTTCTGCTGATTCGCCTTTAAGCCAATATCCTTCGTTATTTAGAAGCCATGGCTTAGTTGATGAATTATGTGTATGTTCAGAAAAAGCAAATAACAGGTTTTCAGCAAAATAATTTAACAGCAGAATTCCAGCCTTTTTTCCATTTTTTGAAAAAATGGGTGTACCAACACGAATCATGGGCTTTAGAGGCTGTTCAATTTTTCCATTTTCCACATTAAGGTCCATGGGTGAAATGAAAAATTCACCACTGTTTAATTTGAAAGTATCGGTAAAGTAATGTAACCGTCTGGGTAATCCAGATATTACCCCTACCCATTCAGATCTGATGTTTTAAAATTTTGTGGCAACAGTTCTATTAATGCAGCTTCCGTTTTAGCTTTCGGCAAATGCTCAAATAACTGTTCA